>ERZ808051.9-NODE-9-length-254414-cov-37.000885_pt1 | contig 254414 bp, 221 predicted proteins | sample MGYA00380199_ERZ808051 | MGnify/ENA primary metagenome ERZ808051 (study PRJEB31490, sample SAMN06133391) | mouse gut metagenome | isolation source: J11 | host: mice | place: China: Chengdu | collected 2015-05 ... | reverse complement strand
GATATATTTGTCCGGGTTTCCTTTCAGAAACATTCCGGGAGCCTTTATAAATACTTCCCGAAATGGCGGTGTCAGTAGCAGTCCATTATCTGCTGCATACTTATCAATAGCAGCATACGCAAAGGAAAGTGTTTCATAAGAGCCAACGTGAGTAACGCATACCGCTTTTATGCGGGGCATTTCTTTTACTTCAATGCCGTTTCCAATAGGGGTTTCCGCGGTGGGTACGCACAATTCCATTTCTCCCTGTTTTGTTTCCGGGTTCATGGATAAGTAGCTAAAAAACGGCGCACCATTCACTTTCCCGCGAATTGACTTAAAAACATTTGGAAATACCCTGTTTGCTTCGGTAGCAATGCCTTTATACTTCATGTAAGCAACACGAACAGGCTCAATTTCTCGTATCTCGATTTGATATTGCATAGTTATTTCTCCTTTTCTTTTTTTACTGCTATCCATACTTCGGAATGACCATAAATCGGTTTCCCGTGGATAATAGGGTACACTTCAATATCTGGCAGTCCGGCATATTCATAGCCGGAAAATGGAAGCCATTCCGTATAAAACCGTTTGAAAACATCTTGCACATTTTCTTTGAAATGCCCGTCATTTTCAAAGACTACCCATGTTGTAGCTGGAATTTCATACTGATACATTCCTGTGGGAGCTTTTTTGCTTGTGGCAGCGGCTATATAGTAGAAAATATTGTCCGGGTCACGGTAGACACTTATGCCTAAAATCCCTTTGGGATTTTCATTTGATAACAGACATATATCTGAAAACTGATTTTCGTCAAGAGTGGTTTTCCAAAATTTGGGGACTATTCTCTGATTTTCTTCCATATTCTCGGTCAGAGATGTACGAATGCCAACAATTCTAATTACTCCTGTTTCTGCAATGTGATAGGGCATAGCATTTCCTCCTGTGATCTTTACGGAAAATCTAATTGGTGGATAAGCATTTAATGTATTTCCCTTATTTTTAGCAGCAGCCGGTGTTATTCCGTGAACACTTTGAAATGCTCTGTTAAAAGATGTTGGAGAAGTATAGCCATATTTGAAGGCAACGTCTAACACCTTTTTGTCTGTCCGCTGTAATTCAAACGCAGCCTGTGACATTCTGCGTTTGCGTATGTACTCTGAAAGAGAAACACCAGCCACATAGGAAAACAAACGCTGAAAGTAATAGGTTGAACAACACGCAATACGGGCTGCTTCCTCATAAGATATTTCTTTATCAAGATTATCTTCTATGTACTCTATGGCGTTGCTTAGATTTTTCAACCATTCCATTTCTTTACCTCCTGCAAATCAGTCTAAATCAAAAAGCAATTATATTCCTCGCTTTTTATGCGCTCTTTTGTAAACTTTACCTTATTAAAAATTTTGATTCAATCTCCTTTTTAGCTATTTGACGCTAAAATAAAAAAGAGCCATCGCTCAGCCCTTTCCTCGTTTTATCAATATTTCATTTAATTTTTACCGTTTTTCTCATATATTAACACGGAAACTCTGATACTATCACGGAAACCCTTATATTATCACGAAAACTCCCATTGGGTTTCCGTGATAATACAGACAGTTTCCGTGTTCGTATAAGGGTTTTGCCTGCGAGTATCGACTTTTGCGTGATAGTACAGAGTTTTGCCTGATAGTATCCGGGTTTCCGTGATAATAACCGACTTTTGCCTACGAGTATATACTATCAGGCAAAACAACCCCAGAACAAAAGTTCGTACCCTTACTAATGTAAAAATACCATTAAAAGCACACGGAAATAATGTAACTTGGGAACCTATGTAGTGCCAAAAGTGGCGGATTTACGGGCTTTCTCGGCTTTCCGTGTCCGTATCTGCCGGAAACTAAGACACCGTGACAAAATATGACAATATCCCCCAAAATTTAACAGCATTTTTCTACAAACAGGCGAAACTCCATACTATCACGGAAACTCTTATACTATCACGCAAAACTCGGATACTATCACGGAAACTGCCGACTTTTGCGTGATAGTATAATTTTGCCCCAATCGCCATATTATCAGCGGCATCAAAAATGCAAAAAAGAGAGGCCCACCAACCACTCCGGTGAACCCCTCTACGCTTAAAAACCCTTGATTTTAAGCCATTCTTCCATACTTTCGCCCGCGAGTACCCAAATTCCTATGGCATTATTTTTTTATTGCCGCCTGGGCAGCCGCGAGCCGTGCTATCGGCACTCTGAACGGTGAACAGGAAACATAGGTCAGCCCCACCTTATGGCAGAACTCCACGGAGGACGGATCGCCGCCGTGCTCGCCGCAGATACCCAGCTTAATGTCGGGTCTGGTTGTGCGCCCTTTTTCCGCCGCCATCTGCACGAGCTGTCCCACACCGCTCTGATCCAGTCTTGCGAAGGGATCGGACTCATAAATCTTGTTCTTATAATAATCGCTTAAGAACTTCCCAGCATCGTCGCGGGAGAAGCCGAAGGTCATCTGGGTCAGGTCGTTCGTACCGAAGGAGAAGAACTCAGCTTCCTCGGCGATCTCGTTTGCCAGAAGCGCCGCTCTCGGAATCTCGATCATCGTGCCGATGTGGTACTGGATGTCGGAATTTTTCTCTTTCTTCACGGCCTCAGCCACTTCCACCACCACGTCCTTGACAAACTTAAGCTCTCTCTTCTCGCCTACTAAGGGAATCATGATCTCAGGTACGATGTCATATCCTTTCTCATTTTTCACCTCAATCGCGGCCTCCATTACGGCTCTGGTCTGCATCTTTGCGATTTCGGGATAAGTAACCGCCAGACGGCATCCTCTGTGTCCCATCATCGGGTTAAACTCATGGAGGGAATCGCAGATTTCCTGCACCTCTTCCGCCGTCATCATCATCTCAACCGCCAGATCGTCAATGTCCGCCTGCTCTGTAGGCACAAACTCATGTAACGGGGGATCAAGGAAACGGATGGTCACGGGTCTGCCCTCCATCACCTCATACAATGCCTTGAAGTCGCCCTTCTGGAACGGGATCAGGGCATTGAGCGCCTTCTCTCTCTGCTCCTGGGTTCTCGCCAGAATCATCTGTCTGATCTTCGGAATCCTGTCGGGCTCGAAGAACATATGCTCGGTACGGCAAAGGCCGATGCCCTCCGCGCCGTATTTCACTGCATTTGCCGCGTCAGCCGGGGTGTCCGCGTTGGTGCGCACCTGCAGTTTACGGTATTTGTCCGCCCACTCCATAATCCGCCCGAAGTTTCCGCTCACGGAAGCTTCCACTGTCTTAATATCTCCTTTATAAATCTTACCGGTGGAGCCGTCAAGAGAGATATAATCTCCCTCATGGAACACCTCGCCGCCAAGCTCAAATACTTTATCTTCCTCATTGATGGCAATTTCGCCGCAGCCCGATACGCAGGCTGTACCCATGCCGCGGGCCACTACGGCCGCGTGGGAGGTCATACCGCCGCGCACGGTCAGAATTCCTTCCGCCGCATGCATACCCTCGATATCCTCCGGAGAGGTTTCCAGACGCACCAGCACCACTCTCTCTCCCTTCTCGTGGGCTTCCTTCGCCTCGTTCGCGGTAAAATAAACCTTACCTGCGGCAGCGCCGGGAGAAGCGGGAAGTGCCTGTCCGATTACCTGACCCGCCTTCAAAGCGTCGGGATCAAAGGTCGGATGTAAGAGCTGATCCAGTGATTTCGCTTCGATGCGCAGCACCGCCTCCTCGGGCGTGATCTTGCCCTCATCCACCAGATCGCAGGCAATCTGCAATGCCGCGGGCGCGGTACGCTTGCCGTTTCTTGTCTGTAAGAAGAAGAGCTTGCCCTCCTCAATGGTAAACTCCATATCCTGCATATCGCGGTAATGCTCCTCGAGGCGGTTCGCAATCTCCATAAACTGCTTATAGCACTCGGGAAGATCCTGTTCCAGTCTGGTAATGGGCTGCGGGGTGCGGATGCCTGCCACCACGTCCTCGCCCTGTGCATTGATCAGATACTCGCCGTAAATGCCCTTGGCGCCGGTCGACGGATTTCTGGTAAAGGCAACGCCCGTACCGGAGGTATCGCCCATATTGCCGAATACCATGGCCTGCACGTTTACCGCTGTTCCCCAATCGCCGGGAATATCGTTCATACGTCTGTATACAATCGCTCTCTCATTATCCCATGAGCGGAACACCGCCTTTACAGCCTCCATAAGCTGCACTCTGGGATCCTGCGGGAACTCTTCGCCTTTGTTCTCTTTATAAATATTCTTGAAACGGACGATGATCTCTTTCATGTCCTCAGCGGTCAGATCCGTGTCAAACTTAACGCCCTTGGACTCTTTGATTTCGTCTAAGATTCTCTCAAAATAGGATTTGGGTATCTCCATAACAACATCGGAGAACATCTGGATAAATCTGCGGTAGGAATCATACGCAAATCTGGGATTCCCGGTCTTTGCCGCAAAACCCTCCACTGCTACATCCGTCAGACCCAGATTCAGAATGGTATCCATCATACCGGGCATGGATGCTCTTGCTCCGGAGCGGACCGACACAAGAAGGGGGCTTTCGGTATCGCCGAATTTCTTACCCTGTTTTTCCTCCAGGTCAGCAAGTGCGGTAAATATCTGCTCCTTAATCTCGTCCGAAATCTGCCTGCCATTATCGTAATAGTCTGTACATGCCTCCGTCGTCACGGTAAAACCCTGCGGGATCGGCAGCCCCAGATTGGTCATCTCTGCAAGATTGGCTCCCTTGCCGCCCAGAAGATTACGCATGTCCGCGTTTCCTTCCTCAAATAAATATACCCATTTTGCCATTTTATTTGCTATCCTCCATTCCGTTAAAATTAAAGCCATTTAGCTAGCATCTATTTTACCATATATTTGCAATTTTAACACTGGTTTTTTGAAAAAATTCACAAAAAGAAGGACAAATATTACAAAATATTTGTCACATTAGCGTGCGAAAGCGTTGTGCAATTTTTGAAAAAACCCAAAAAGGTCACAACCGGCCGGCTCTGGACGGAAGAAAACTGTCAAAAATAAACACGTCATACTCTCCCTGAACCGCTTCCAGATCCTGCTCGCTGCGGATCGTCCATGCCGCCGCCGGATGCCTGTAGAGCCGCCTGCATATCCTTCTTCCCGGCTCCTCGCTGAATTTATGGTTGTAAGCGATAAAATCCGGTTTGGTCAGGAAATTAAACAGAAGATGCGTCATGGCGAAATAGAGAATATTCCAGTACTCCCCCTCCCTGCGGAAATTCGAGGAAAGCTGTCCCCTCACCACATCCCCGCGGTTTAAGCGAAACCACCAGAGCACCATGGGATTAAAGGATTCAATACAGTAAGCGCCGTGATAAGCGCGCAGCAGTTTGTCTATGACCGGGCAGCAGGAAACATCCGCCGTCTCCGCCTTGATCTCCACGATCAGAGGCACCCGGCCGTCCACCAGCGCAAGCAGCTCGGCCAGTCTGGGAATCCGTTCGGCGGACTGACAGAGGGTATAAGCCTGCAGCTCCTCATAAGTGTGGCTCACGACCTTTCCCTCCGCGCCACAGATTCTCCTCAGATTAAAGTCATGGAAAATAACCGGCACACCGTCCTTCGTCACCTGCACGTCAAGCTCCATGCCAAGCCCTGCCTCCACCGCCTTCCGAAAAGCCGCCAGTGAGTTTTCCGGCGCATCCCCTCCATTGTCGTGAAGTCCTCTGTGGGCAAAATACCTCTTTTTAAAGAGGGAAGTATCGGGTCTTTTTATCATGCGCGGCATAATCGCCAGCAGATATAAAACGGCAAGCGCTGCGATACCGCACAATGTAATTTTGATAGCCGCCAGAATCATCTGATTGTCCGTCCTTTTAGCAGAGTATGTACTCCCGCCGGGAGTACATAAAGTTTCAAATGTCCGAAACCATTCTACAACCATGCCGGACACTTTTCAATATCTTTCGGCTATAATTTTCCCGCTGTTTTCACCCTTACCCGGTAAACCCCTGTCACCCGTCCGACAGCCTGACCACATCCCCCTTCTTAATCTCCTTCGTGGACGAATCAATGATCCGGCTCTCCTCCGTCACCGCCCCCTCTATAGCTGCCAGCTTATCGTTCTTGTCAACCACGCTGACAGTGATTTCCTCCACATAATATTCCGTGCCGAGAATCCCCTCCCGCTCGTTCACCACATACACATAGTTTCTCTCGTTCTCCATGTGCAGAGCCAGGAGAGATACGCAGTACGGATATTTATCGCCTGCTTTGGAGCAGATCATTTTTCCGGAAAGCCCCGGCGTCCCCGTCTCCCCGGGCAGATGCAGAACCGCCGTGTAGCTGCCCGGCATATTCTCATTTTCCTCGATATAATTCACTTTCGCGTCAATCTTTTTCCGCCCGTCCAGCTCCAGCTTTACATCGTCTCCTAAGTTTACATAACTTTTTTGTTCTTTGGTGAGGGTCACGCGGAACTGACAGGCCACCTCAGCGTCCGCCAGCAGGAAAGAAGCCGTATCCGGCACTCTGCCGCCGGTCTGCACATAGACGTCGGTCACCATCCCTCCAAAAGGACTGGTAATCTTCCCCTCCTGCTCAAGAATCGCCTGATAGGCGGCGATCTTTTCACACACCGCCGCAAGCTCCGAGCGGTAGACAGCAAGCGTCGCGTCCGCGTTGTCCTCCTGCAGCACATCCTCTACCTTGCGGCCCGCATCCTTTATGCTGTTGTCCCGGTTCCATTTGGCGTCCGCCTCCGCGTAGGCCGCAGCCTGCAGCTCCTGCCTCAGCCGTTCCTCCTCCTGCTCTCTGGCCTGCTGCTCTGCCTCCATCTCCGCCTCAGTCCTGGACTCTCCATCCTCCTTCTGCCAGTCGTTCTCATGCTCCCTGTTTTCGGCCTGCAGCTCCTCCAGCGCCTCCTCCGCCTGCGCCACGCCCTCGGCCGCCCGGCCGACAAGTGTGTCCTGATATCTTGCCAGCGCATCATAGTCCTCTCTGGCTCTTGCCTCCTCCAACGCCTTCCGGCTCTGTGCCAGCTCCTTGTTATGGACGATGGCGTCGATCTGTAACTGCACCTTTGATGCCGCCAGTTCCTGCTCGCCCATGATCTGCTTCATATCTTCCAGATCTACCACAAACAGAAGATCCCCTTCTTCCACCTTATCTCCGGTTTGCACCGCAAGCTCCTTTACCCGCAGGCCGCTTAATACCGTCACCGGCAGCTTCGCCCCCGCCTCTACGATGCCCTCCGCCTCCACGATATGCTCGATATACTTGGAATCTGTCCGGGTCGTCGAAACCATAGGCAGCTTTGAGGCATATATACTTTTAGAAATCAGCGTGCACAGCCACATAAAGGCCATAAAAAACGCCAGTCCTCCCACAATCCGCTTTCTCCGCTTATCCATGATTCCATCCTCCTCACAGTCCTTCTATCTTTTCACTCTATTCTTTTAAGCCGGAATACACAATCCCCTGTTCCAGATAATCCTGTCCCAGCACAAACACAAAAGCAGCCGGAATCAGCGTGACAAAGGAGGCGCAGAGCGCAAAGCCCGCCTGCAGCCATGATATCTCCGGCAGATACAAGGACAGCGGCCACAGAGCCTTCTCTTCCAGAAATGCCAGCGGCTGTTCCATCAGATTCCAGTATTCCAAAAATCCTAACACTATGGCAGACAAAATACCACTTTTCCCCAACGGAAGCCCCATTGTTAAAAAGATCCGCAGTTCACCCGCCCCGTCAATCCTGGCCGCCTCGAAAAGCTGCGGCGGAATTGCCCGGAAACCGCCATAGGATAAAAAGATCGGCAGGGTCGAAAACACCGCCGGCAGAATGATGGCCGCATGGGTGTTCATCAGGGTCAGCCGGTCAAGCACCAGATAGCTGGAAAGCATCGTCACCTGAAAGGGCAGAAGCATCAGCACCACATAGAGGGCAAACAATGCCCTGCTCCCCCGCACGGAATAGGCTGCGAACGCCCACGCCGCGGGAACGCCCACCAAAAGCTGTCCCGCCAGAATGCAGATCACCAGCTTCACGGAGTTCCAGAACAGGACGAAGAAGGAAGGTGTTTTAAAGAGCAGTCTGCCATAATGCGCAAAGGTGGGATAATCCGGCATCAGTTTCCAGCGGATATACCCTTCCCCGTCCCCGAACACGGGAACCAGATACTGTTTCATCTCCAGACCGTCCATGACTGATCCTGTCAATATTAAAAGCACGGGCAGGCAGATCAGAACAGCCGGCACAAGCAATGCGCCCGCCGCCAGATATTGTCTGACCGCCCCGCCAATTTTTTTCTTCATCTGCAACATATATTATCCCCGTTTCACCGGACGCCGCTCCGTTCCCACCGCGCTGCTGCTGCCAGGAGCCGCTTCACTCCGTTCATGCTGACGTAAGTTTCCCCGTTTCACTCCGCCTTGTCCCAGATCCGCTGTAATATCATAATCGCCACAAACAGCACCGCCCCCACGCAGACTGCCGCAGCCGCCATCTTGTCGAACTCCAGATTGACGAACCAGTTGTTAAACAGATGCTGGAGCAGGTAGATGTCCTCCTGCGGATAAGACCCCGCCACCAGATAAGCCTCCCTGTAAATCTTGAAGGAATTGAGGAAGGACAAAATCACAATCGTATAAAAGCTGCCTTTCAGGTTCGGGAGAATGATATAGCGAATGCATTTCCACCTGCCCGCCCCGTCCACTCTGGCCGCCTCGATAAACTCATTGGGTATGGCCAGAATCCCCGCCAGCCAGAGCACCACCGTGTAACCGGTGTTTTTCCACAGATAACTGGCCACCAGCACCCAGAAGGAAGCCCCTGTCCCCAGATAATCAATCGTCACGTTCTCCCACAGACCTGTAAACGCTCCGATCCTTGTGAGAAACAGATTGAGGAATCCCTGCCTGTAAAAGACCATTTTCCAGACAAGAACGATGGTCGCCGTCGGCATGGCAAGCGGAAACAGATACACCGATTTGATCAGCGAAGCGTTTTGAAACCGACTCAGCGTAAGCGCCACCAAAAGCCCTGCCAGCACCAGAAGCGGAATACAGACTACCGTAAAGCGCGCGGTATTTTTTACCGCCAGCACAAACGCCTGATTCTGAAAAATAACGCCGTAATTCTTTACGCCGGTAAACTCTCCCGTGACCGCCGTCTGGAACGACCGTTTCAGAACATCCAGAAAGGGCAGAAGAACAAAGAGCGTCACTCCGGCAAGGCTGGGCAGGAGAAATAACAGGAAGGCACACTGTCTGCGCCTGTATTTTTTCCCGCTTCCCCACACCCGGTTTTTTTGTACATTTGCGTTATGTAAACTTGTTAATATCTCCCCAATTCCCTTCATGCCGTTTACAAACTCTCCCATTATGATACAGATTATTACACATTCCTGCTATAATCTGCACAATCATATCACACCGCAAACCCATACACGGAGAATACTGCCCTTTCGCACTGTTATTCGGACATATAAATAGCCAGTTTCTCCTGCACAAACGCCACAGCCTCCTCCAGACTGCACCGCCCCTCCAGATACTGTTTCCCGGCTTCCCGCACCGCGTCTTCCACGACCACGTCAGACAGATAAGGTGTGCGGACAGAGGAGAGTAAGTCGTACAGTTCTTTCGTTTCCTGGTCGGTGGGCGCATAGATGCTCATTGTAATCATCAGACCGTTGTCACTGGAAAATGCATACCCGCCGTAAGGCTTTCCGGGCTCGGCCCAGTCCGGAAGCTGCCCGCCCAGTGTACTGAGATATGTCTGTAACCCCTCCTCGTTGACAGGAAAGCCGCATGGATAAATCACACTCTGTACATCCCTGGAGAGCATCTCCCGCAAAAGTCCGCCGGCAAGCTCCGCCTGACCGGATGCCGCGCTAATGCCCATCAGCGCATAGGGTCGAAAAGAGTCGTTTGCATTTCCGGGCGTCAGGGCCATCTGACAGTTCTGGCCGTTCTCCCCGTTGTCGCTCTTGCTGACTGACTTGAGAAAGGCATAATTATAAGCGTTTAACAGCTCGCCCAGAGCTACCTTTTCGTTTCCTGCCACGATCTGCACGCAACCTCCCTGTAAGTCGTTGTAAGCGCCTACCTCGCTGCTGCTGGCGACCTCATGCTCCGCCCTGTCCTGATATTGCTGCAAAAGTTCCTCCGGAAGTCCTTCCATACAGGCGTTATAGATCCTTTTCGTCTGTTCCAGATAAGCAGTCAATTCCTCCACGTTGAGCCGCCCTGCCTCCCCGATCCACAGTGGCGCAGACACAGGCATCAACGCATTCAGCAGCATCTCCTCACTATAGGTCTCCATAATTCCCTCTCCCGGATGCTCTTTTCTCAGCTTCTCTATCATGTCCGCCAGCGAAGAAAGATCTGACACATCCGTCATATTTTCTTTGTCTGTCATATACATGGAAACAGTTACCGCCGCCGGAAGCATACAGATTTTACCATCCGCGGTAAAGCTTTCTTTGACATTCGCCAGAAGCCTTTCCTCCTTCTCCAACTCCGCCAGATAAGGCGTCAGATCAGCCAGCACGCCCTTCTCCACATAGGAATCAGCCGGCAGTCCGTCCAGAAGCAGGAAATCCGGACCTGTGCCGGCCATAATTTCCGTGTTCAGCTTCTTCACCGCATCCTCTCTGGTGGTGGCGCCTTCCTCGTCCATGCCTACCTTGTATTCCACATAGACATCCGGGTGTTCCCCCTGATAGCGGATGATCGCCTGACGCAAAATATCGTTCCCCGTCAGACTGTAGGCCGTGAGTGTCTGCGACGGCACGGTGCTGATATTCGGATCGTAAGCGAAGGATGACACTTTTCCCTCAGAAAAAGCTGCCATAAACCCTTGCTTATCCGTCTTTATCATCTTCGCCACATGCTTCGCGGGATCGCTAAAACTGGTCAGACCGCCATTGATCACCTGTTCCATGACGGTACCACCGATCACATGGCGGTATACCCCCTTGCTGCATACAAAATAGATACCCGCCTCCTCAGCCGGGAAAATACTGTAAGCAGACTCCCCTATTAACTTGTTGACCGTACAGTTTTTCATCACAAAATCGGTGATAACATCATCCTCAATCCGCTCCAGCGTGTCCAGCGCATACAGGACAACACCTTCCCGATTGTTCTTGATCGCCATATAGTTTTCCCAGACACAGAACATGTGCGGCATGATATCTGCCGCCAGAAACAGCTTCGTCACTCCTGTTTTCAGGTCAGCCTCATGAATCTTCTGATCCATCGACGCTACAAAAAGTCTGCTGCCATCCTCCGAAAAGCAAAGACACCCCGCTATCTCATACTCGCCGACAGGCACATCGATCCACAATGCCTCACCCTGCGGCGGGATGACACAGATCTTGTTTTCTATGCCGCTTTCCGCAGCCGTTCCTCCGGTCTCCGGCTCCCCACTCTTTCCGGTCTCATCCTCCGCTTCCGGCTCTCCGCTCTTATCCTCCGCAGCCTCTGTATCATCCGCCGTTTTTTCGTCCGCTTCGTCTTCCATTCCGGCCGCTGCCGCTTCCTCATCGGACGCTTCCCCGTCCCCGGCTTCCTCCTCCGTCTCCGGCATATTGCCGTAACTCCTGCAAAGCAGAGCCACGCTTCCGTCGGGAGCAGCCTTCATGTCATATATATAATAGTTCATTGCAAGGTCTTCCCAGCCCGGCAGCGGATCCGGTTTCCAGGTCGCGCCGCCATCCTCAGACGTCCAGCGTCCCTCCGCGCCGTTTTCCAGAAGGACAAGCTTCCCGTCCGAAAGCTCTTTCAGATCCAGAATTTCCCCGGTATCCACATCCATCATGGTCTCCACATACCGCCCCATGGCCACGCTCTCGCCGGACGGCTCTCCTTTTCCGGAAGCGCCGCCGGTTCCGTCCTTCCCGTCCCCTGCCGTGCCGCCGCATCCCGCCAAAGACACGGCCATCGCACCAGCCAGCCACAACGCCGCCGTTCTCGTCCATCTTTTTTGTTGTTTACCGTCACTCTTCTGCATCCGAATTGTCCTCCGTTCTCTTTCTGATACCCCTCAAACCTTCTATGTCTCACATTGTTATTCGGCCATATACAATTCCACCCGCGATTTAATCTTCTGCACCGCCTGATCTAACGACATCTTTCCCTGCAGATACTGCGCCCCGATCTCGATCACCGCATCTTCCACCACGGTATCTGCCACATAGGGCGTCTTCACCTGACTGCAAAGCGTATAAAGTTTCTGAAACTCCTCCTGCGTCGGCATATAGATATCCATATGGAACTCCCTGCCGTCGGCATAACTGCCCCCTACGGAACTGCTCGGCTCACCATACGCCTTATCCGTGCCTCCGTTCTTAAAAATCTTCCACTGATTGCTGAGCTGTTCTTTCAGCGCGGTCTGGTTCACCATGAAACCGTCATAGAGAAGGCTCTGCACCTGCGTGCCCATAATGATGTCAAAGAACCGCTCCGCCTCCGACTGATGGGCGGAAGATGCGGAAAGCCCCACCAGAATCGACGGTTCAAAAACACCCTCGCTCATACCGTCAAAAAACTTCATGTCCACATCCTCAAACCCCTCACAGTATTTTAAGGATAATCCGCTCTGATAACCGTAGACATTTTTAAGTATACCAAAGTTGAGTTCCATACCCTGCATCATAAAATTGTCATAGTCAAGTCCCACGTTGTTGAAATGCTCATACGCGTATTTCTCTTCCTTATAATTATCCTTCTGCCATCCATAACTCTCCCGGACCTCATCCGGGATTCCTTCCAGCGCGGTCTTAGACATCTGACTCATGGCAGACAAATATTCCGAAAGCGCTGCGCCGTCGATGCCACCCGCTTCTTCGATAAAAGCCGGAGCCGCCACGGGAAGGAGCCAGCGCACCGTCGCCTCCTCGGAAAAGAAACGGCAGATTTCCGCCTCCGGCTTCTTTTCCTTGATCTTCTCCACCGTATCCACCAGAGACGCAAGATCCGTAATGCCCGCAAGATCGTCCTGCCTGCCGATCACCATTGGAATCTGGAAAGAAACCGGTATCATGTACACACTTCCCTCCCTGTCAAACGCCTCCACGATATTGGGAAGGAGAACCGCATCCCCCGACAGACTGTCAATATGGGGCCTCAGATCTTTTAAAATCCCCTTTTCCTCATAGGATTTCACAGGAAGTCCGTCCATAATGATCACGTCCGGCCCCTTGCCCGCCATCAGTTCCGTATTTAACTTCTTGATCGCGTCCTCCGCCGCTTTCGCGTCCGCACCGCTGACACCCACTTCATATCTCACGAAAGTGTCCGGGTTTTCTGTCTGGAACTGGGCGATCGCCTGCCGCACGGCGTCCTGTTCTTCCAGAGAGTACACTGAAATCATATTTTCCGGCACTGTCGGCACATCGGGATCATACTTGTAAAGCGCCACCGTTCCGCCGGAAAACAGCGCCGCAAACTCATTCTCCCCGTATGCGGTGACACCAAGCATATTCATGGACGGATTGCTGAAACTGGTGAGGGCGCCGTCTATGATCTGTTCCATCACGCTGCCGCCGATCACATGACGGTACATCCCGCCCTTGCCTGCCAGATAGAGCACATCGTCCTCTCCCGGCATCATATACACCGAGTAGCTGTCGTCGGCGTAATACTCATCTTTATAATTTTCCTCCATAAAGTTGTCAAGAACGCTGTCCTCCACCCACTTTTCTTCCTTTCTGTCGTAGATGGAAATGCCGTCTCTGGAAGTGAGGAAAAACATGTTGTCGCCCTGACATTTGACCAGATCCGGGCGCCATTCCATGGTCACCTCCTTCGTCAGTGTCCCGCTCTCCACGTCGATCCGGTAAATCATACCGCCGCCCACCGTTGTGGCAAAAAGCTCTCCCTCCGGGGAATAAAAAACACTGTAAACAAAGCTTTCTTTTTCCTGTACAGGCAGCGATTCCACCTTCGTAACCGTGCCGTCCGGCTTCGCCACATGGAGCCATGGATCAAATTTTTCTGTCTTATCGTACGCTGCATTGTCCGAGGAGAGCACCGCCACCGTGCCATCCGGCGCAGCCGCCATGCTGAAAATATAGTTGTTCTCCGTGAATGTCTTTATATTGTCAATCCCCGGAATCGGAACTGCCTCCCAACTCGCGCCGCCGTCAGAGGAGACAAGCTGTCCCGCCCCCTCATCGAGAATCAGCAGTCTCCCGTCCGAGAGCGTCGTGATACTGTAGGATCTGGACGCACTCTCCGGAAGTTCCGCCACAGTCTCCACATAGCGCCCCATAGCCGTCGGCTCATTCCCGGATCCTTCTGCGTCTGTCCCGGACGTTCCCTGCTGCACATCGTCCTTTCCTGTTTCATCCGCTTTTGACACTCCCTGCCCGTCCGTGGAAGCCCCCGGGGGGTTGCCGCCGCAGCCGCCAGGCAGAACCGCTGTCATAATAAGCATAAGCAGAACCGCTGACGCCCGTTTCATGCTACTGTATTTTCTTTTTTGCTTTCTATAACTGCCGTTATCTAAAAATTTTCTCATCATACGATCTAATCCTCCATCTCAGAGCCATTTACTGTGCTACATAAACGTCATCATCACGATGTTTTCGGCAAGGAAGCTCCCGTCTTCCTGCCAGCTTCCTTTCATATGAATGGCCATTCCCTCCTTCAGCTCATCAGCCAGACCCTCTCTGGATGAGATATCTTCGGGGTTAATGCCGCCGTTTTTAACCGTCTTATACTGCCAGCCGCAGTTCCGGCTCACATGTACCGTGATCAGATCCTCTTCCTCCTCGTACCCGGGCGCCGGAGCCGCTGCAAAATCAGCGCCTCCCCCGGACCATACTTCCGTCCTGCTGACCACGAAGCTGTCCTGACTCACGCTATGGACATTCCCTTCCAGCTCTGCGCTCCCGGCAGACTGCGCACTCACCTTCTCTGCGGCGTTATCTTCCGAATCGTCTCCTGCGTTTTCATCCGCTTTACCCTCCGAAGCAGGTGCATTCTCTTCGTCCGCAGCCTCTCCCGATTGATTTCCGGTGTCCGCTGCCTGCTGTCCGTTATTGACATCCGCCGCTTCCTCTGCATCGGCGCCGCCGTCTTCCTCATACGGCTCCTCCACATCCTCTGAAAATATCTGCACAGGCACCGGCTCCTCCACCTTCCCGCATGATGCCGTCAGAACTGCCAGCAGCAGAAGGCAGGCTGCAGCCGCCATCCCCCTGCTTCTTTTTCCAGACTTTACTTCTTTCTTCTGCATGTCTGTCATTTCATTATCCCCCTATTCTATCAGTTTTTTCTCTAAAGAATCTCTAAGAATCTTTAAGTCTTTCTGAATCTGTCTTCATAAAGTATTAACTATTTATTTTGCCGTTTCTGATGCCGGAGCGAAAACTACACATATTCTTCCATGATTACCCTTGTCGCCACAAAGGTATCGCCGTCGTAATATCCTTCCAGTTCCACGCCCATACCTTCCTCCAGATCCGAAACACTGGCATCCCGCATGTCAATCCCTGCGCCGCCTCCCGAGATTGTCCAGTGCTCCACCTTTGTATCATCCGTAAACCTGACGGGAATTTTTTTCGCATCCTTATCATCCACCAGCGTAACCGTATTATCTTCATTCATCAGCGTGGTCTGCGCCAGCGTCATGCCGTCTGTCTGCGGACTCTGTACTTTGCCGCCAAGATGCTGCGTCCCCTCCGGTGCGCGGACCGCCTGCCCTGCGCCCTGCTGCTCTTCCGTCTGCCCTGCACCCTCCGGCTCTTCCGGTTCCCTGTGGCCGTTTTCTGCATGTTCCGTCTCCGGCTCCTTCCCGGAAACCGGCTCCTCTCTTTTCCACTCGCCCTCCTGCGTCTCATCCGTTTCCGTGCCGTCATTCCCTTCCTTCACGTCCTTCGATTCACCGTCCGTCTCCGTCTCTGCTCCGCGCTCCGCCGAAACGTCCTCATGTGCTCCCACTGATACCTCCTCTGGCCCTGCGCATCCCGTCAGCCCCAGAATCACCGCAAGCCCAAGCGCCAGCCCGATTCCTTTTTCATTTCTCATACTGTACACATCCTTTCCGCGGGCTGCCTTTTCGTTTTATGTAACCCGCCATTTTTATTTCCCCATCTTAGCAGGCCTTCCTCTAAAGTATCTCTAAAATTTCTTAAGGTTTTCTTGCTTTTTCTTGTTCTTTCTTGTTCTCTCTTGCTTTTCTTAAGATTCTCTTTTGACATTCCCGGTTCTTCACACTATAATTTTGTTTAACGAAAAACGAATTTACATACAAAGAGGGGGCGATCCGGTGTTCACATTTTTCATTTTATACTTTTTTCCCATTCTTTTTACGATTCTGGGACTGATCACTCTGCTTTTCTATTTTAAGAGGCAGAGCCGGAACCGCTCATGTACCTGCCAGACTACCGGAAAGGTCGTCCGGATCATCAAAAAAAGCAGCCGCAGCGGACAGACCGGCAGTGTTACATTCAGGTATTCCCAGGTTCCCTGTTTTCAATATTTTGTGAACGGTTGTGCCTATACGGTACGGGGCTGCAGCGCCAGATTATACCCGCCCGGTTCTATGACGACGATCTACTATAATCCGCTTTCACCGGATATCGCGCACACAGGAGAAAAAGATCCCGGCTTAAAGTTTGCGGCGTTCTTTCTTGTGACGGCGGTTCTCCTATTCATTTTTTGGACGGGTGCGTTAAAGACAGCGGTCTATTTCTTATAACCATACATATGAAAGGATCCACCATGTTAAAAAAATGCGCATACCGGCTCTGGATCTTCGCGGTGTTTCTTCTCCTTTGCGCCGGCTGTTCCGGACATGAAGACAGGCCGGTGCCTGCAAAGAAAAAAGCCGCGGAAGAAACGATGAAAATGACGGATGAGGAGAAACGGTTTTTAAAAAGCATATATATAGATGAAAAGCGGATAGAGGACGGCCTGCTCTACTCCTATCAGGAAAAAATGCTCTTACATTACCGGCTCGCCTTGGAATATCTGCACGAAAAGTACCCGGGGGATACTTTTCAAATTCAGACCGGCTCATCCATTAATAAACTGAATACACGCGCGACTTTCCATTTCACGGAAAAAAACACGGACGGCTGGTTTGACCTTTATCTGGATCCGGAGGCAGAGGATGAGTGCCTTACGGATAACTTTTATGGAGCTATCATAAGGGAAGCCTATGATGCGTATATCTATAACCAATGTATAGACAGCGTTCCCTCCCTTTTGGGCACATACTCTGTGTTCGGCCTCGCCGGGGGCATTGCATATGATGAGAACCTGACCGTCGAGGAGGTCATCAGCGGGGAAAAGCCGCTGTCCGTTTATACAAGGATTCATCTGGCCGGAGAGCCTGTCACAGAAGAAGTATGGGAACAGACACTGGAAACGGTCGAAAAGACGATAAAGGATAAGGGAATCCATGGCGCATATATCGTGTTTTATCACGATGCGGAAACGATCCGCGAATTTGACCCGGCAGAATATTTTCATGAGATGAAAGCAGAGATTTTATACAAAAATAGTTTTCAATATTTCCGATAGAAAAAACTCTCCCGCGCAGGGAGAGTTTTTATATTTTCCTTTTATTTGTTAAGGTGTTTCCACTACCGCCTCAGATGCTTGCTCAAAACTTCGATAAACAGCTCGATGTCAAGCGGCTTGGCAATATGATCGTTCATACCGCTCTTTAAGGCCGCCGCTTTATCCTCCTCCAGGGCGTTCGCCGTCATGGCGATGATCGGCAGCGTCCTCACATCCTTTCTCGGCAGGGAGCGAATCGTTCTGGTCGCCTCATAGCCGTTCATAATCGGCATCTGCACATCCATCAGCACCACATCGTAATAATTTTCTTCCGACCGCTTCACCATATCCACAGCGTCCGTTCCGTCGGGCGCGGACTCCACCTCGAATCCGCTCTCCGTCAGTATGACTTCCGCAATCTCGCGGTTCATCTCGATATCCTCCACAAGGAGAACTCGCTTACCGCTAAAGTCGATCTGCTGCCATGCCGCTCCAGCCGCCTCATCCTTGACATCCATGCTGTTTGCCGCAAGAAGCGCTGACTTTAAGTCTGACATAAACAGCGGTTTCGCACAGAAGGCCGTGACGCCCGCCGCTTTCGCCTCCTCCTCGATATCCGTCCAGTCGTAGGCTGTCAATATGATAATCGGCGACTCTTCACCGACCGCGCTGCGAATCTTTCTCGCGGTCTCTATGCCGCTTGTCTCCGGCATCTGCCAGTCGATAATGTAGGTATGATAGGAATCCCCCTCATCCCGTGCGACTTTGGCGCGGTACACCGCCTCGCGACCGGAAGTCGTCCACTCCGCGCGAAGGCCGATCGTTTTTAACATCTTGCTCACGCTGTCGCAGACGTTTAAGTCATCATCCACCACAAGCGCACGCAGACCTTCCAGCTCTTTGATCTGCTCCGCGTTCTTCTCCACATCCTGCAGTTTCAGAGTGAGTTTTACGGTAAAGGTGCTGCCCTTACCCACCTCGCTCTCAACCGTCACCGTGCCGTTCATCATCTCCACAATGTTCTTGGTGATAGCCATACCGAGACCCGTGCCCTGAATACCGCTTCTTGTGGTCGTGGTCTCTCTCTCAAAGGGCTCGAAGACATGCTTCACAAACTCCTCCGACATGCCGATGCCGTTGTCCTTGATGATAAAGACGTAATCGCCATACCCGTGCTTGAATGTGGTGTGCTGCATAATCCGGAAGGTGATCATGCCGCCGGCCGGAGTGTACTTCACCGCATTGCTCATCAGATTGATGAAAATCTGGTTCAGTTTCAACGGGTCGGTGATCACATCCTCGTTTACCACCTCGAAGGTATCTATGAAAAGCTCGAGCTGCTTCGCCTTCACCTGCGGCTGGATGATATTGACCAGATTATGCATCAGCTCGGAAATATTACAATCCTGCTCATGAATCTGCATCTTACCGCTCTCGATACGGCTCATATCAAGAATATCGTTAATCAGGCTGAGCAGATGGTTGCTGGAAGAGAGCACCTTCTGCAGGCATTCCCTCACCTGATCCTTATTGTCAATACGGCTCGCCGCAATCGTCGCAAAACCGATAATGGCATTCATGGGCGTGCGGATATCATGGCTCATATTGGAGAGGAACGTCGTCTTCGCCTCATTTGCCTGTCTCGCATGCATCAGGGCATCCTGTAACGCCTCCGTCTGTTCCTTCTGTTTGATTACCTGATCCGTAATATCCTTGGAGACAACCATGGCAATCAGATCGTCCGTCATATCGTCACGCGTCATAATGAAGGACTGGCGCACGCACATCCGGCCTTCTCCGTCATCCATCCTGCTCCAGTAATCCACGTCCACTTCCGCTTCTCCCTGTTCAAAGCGGGATTTCAGGTAATCAATGTCCAGCGTACCGGTATAGTCCTCCATGGACTCCGGGAGAACGAACTGTTTCCATTTTTCAAAATATTCCGTTGCACTGCAGGGCGCCTGCAGCCCGGCCTTCCCGAGAAGGGAAACGACCTCGTCATCCTTTACGCACGTCACATCCTGCCCGATCAGGTCTCTGGTCAGATTCAGTTCAAAGGTGCTGAACGCATTGGAGGTGATCGCAATTCTGTACTGTCGCTCCTTGCGGTTCATCACCGCCATCTCCTCTTCCCCTCTCAGCTCACGCAGCTTCATCTCCGTGATGTTCTGTCGGACATAAAGGATCTTGCTCGCTTTTTCCTCGTGCCGCTCCAGACAGACGGTGATTAACTGCTCCCACTCCTCTTTTCCATTCCGCATCACATGACATTCATAGGTAAAGGTGTCCTGCCCGTCCAGGTTCTCTATAATGGAATCCACCTTCAAAGTCTGCCGGAAATCCTCCTGCGCTTCCTCCCCGATGATCTCCTTGCTATGGTTTTCAAGCACATTGGCGTAATCGCCCTCCCGCACCATCTGATTATCCTGCAAATTTACGTCGGCGGTATAGGCATAGACTCCCGTCTCCAGATCTACCGTCAGATATCTTGAGGAAAACAACGTGTTCAGCCCTTGCAGCACATAATTGATCTGGCTGTTCTCCACCTCCAGCTTTTTCCTCTGCTTCGCCGCCTGTACAATAGCTATCGCGAAGTAAATAACGAAGAGAATAAGTAACGCTATCTCAAGCCGGACACCCGCCGCGTTCGCGCCGTTGATCATCTTCTGGGTAACGCTGGGCGGGAAGAGCTGCACCATCACATAATCGCTGTCAGGAATATAAGTCACACACAGGTTATCCGCTTCACTGCTCCCCTCACAGATAAAGGCGCCCTCGCCGCCGTTTTGAAAAACGGCCTTCGCCGCTTCCGCCGTAGCCGGATCGATCTGCCCGAAGCTTTGCAGCACATCAATCAGATGCTCCTCGCCGTATTCCGAATCATCGGAGCTGGCTATCACCCTGCCGTCCGCCATACAAAGCCAGGTAGTCGACGGCTCCCCGAAATAGGTGGTGCGGAGAATCTCTTTCATATACTGCTCCGCCAGATAAGATCCCCGGACAATGCCGACGATCTCCCCGTCCATCCGCACCGGTGCAAAAAACACAAGTCTCGTCTCCTCATCGGTGAGACGCTCGTCAAAGAGAACGGATATCCCGCTCTCGCCCCTCATGCCGCGCGCATAATAATCCCGGTCGGCGGAATTGACCGTTCTGCCATCGGAAAAATGGGTCACACCCTCCGCATCCGTAAACCGTATGGTGTCAAACACAGAATTTCTCTCTATTTCCGCAAGCGTCTGTACCGGTATTGAATCCCCGGTCAGTGAATCGTTAAAAAAGTAGGCATATGCGTTGATGATACGCACTCCGTTTTCCAGTTCCCCCAGCACCTGCCTGGATTTCTGGCGCATGGAATCCTCCGCATAATTTTTATTCTGCTCCGCAATCCTCGCCTTATTCTGTACCGTATAAGAGTTAAATAACAGAGTCACAATCAGCACCAACGGTATAGAGAACAAAAATACATGTAATACTCTTTTTCCTCGCATCTTTAAATATTCCCTCCAAAACGTATCGGGCAGGCTCCTGCCCCTCTATTTATACTCTCTCTTTCAAAATCCTGTCAATCAATTCCTGCAGCGCCTCTATGTCTATGGGCTTTGTGAAATGCTCGTTCATCCCCGCCTTAAGCGACTTTTCCCTGTCCCCTTCCATGGCATCTGAAGAAAGGGCGATAATCGGTATCTTAGAAAGCGCCTCGTTCTCCAATCTGCGGATCGCCCGCGCCGTCTCGTAACCGTCCATGCCCGGCATCTGTATATCCATCAGCACCAGCGCATATTTTCCCGGTTCGGCATTTTTTAAAAACTCATAGGCGCTCACACCGTCACATGCTGTCTCTACCCGGTAACCGAGATTTTTGAGAAGCTCCTCCTCGATCTCCCTGTTAATGCCGTTATCTTCCGCAAGCAGTATGCATCTTTTCGCTTCCTCCGCGCCCTGCAATCCGTCCGCCGCGCTCTCGTGCTCCATAAAGGACGCTCTCACCGGATATTTGATGGGAAGTCTCACCGTAAAGACACTGCCCCCGCCGACTCTGCTCTCCACTTCAATACTGCCACCCATCGTCTCCACGTAGCTTTTCACTACCGGCAGACCTACGCCCGGCATCCCGTTATAGACCGCGCATTTCTTCTGTCTGGACGGATGGAAGATCGACTCAAGCTGATCCGCCGGAATCCCGCACCCGTTATCTTCAATAATAAAGAGGTACATCCCCGAACCTTTACCGTCACCCGCGCTCTCCCTGACAGTCAGACTCACCTGTCCCTCTGCCTGCGTATATTTAATGGCATTGTCCAGAAGCTGATTTAAGATTTCCCGCAGCCTTATGTAATCGACCTCCACCGAAAGATGGGTAATGTGCGATTTATCCATACGAAAGGCAATCCGTTTCGCCTTAATCGGCTGTTCGGCTCTTTTCTCCACCTCCCGCAAAAGCTCGCCAAGATGGTACTCCCGCTCCGTCAGCTCCGCCCTTGCAGGCTCGTTCAGATTATCTTTCAGGAACTCCTCAAACACCGCCAGAAGCTCCTCTCCCGAAAAATGAATCTTCTCTATGCACTCGCCCACTTTTCCCGGATCTCCGACGCAGCCCTTTAGAAGCTCCGCATACCCGATAATGGCATTCAGCGGTGTCCTTATGTCGTGAGACATGTTCGCAAAGAACGTATTTCTGGCAAGCCTTTCCGTTTCCGCCTGCCGCAGCGCGGACTTTAAAAGCGACTGCCGCTCCACCTGTTCCGTAATGTCTCTGGATACAGAGAGCGCAATGACGTCGCCCGTATGCTCATTCTTATTCAGAAAAAACAGATAATGGCTCAGCCGTTTCCTGCCGTACATATCTGTCACCCAGCTGTCATAAACCTGCTGCCGCTCTCCCTTTTCATAACACCGGATCAGTCTTTCTATATCGAAGAAACGGCTGTAATCTTCCAGCTCTCCGGCCTCCGTAAAATCCGCCCAGAACCGGGTAAAGTCAGAATACTTTTCAAAGGGAGTAATCCCCATATAGGTGAACAGGTTCTGCACCCGTCCCTCTTCGTTCAGCACGGAGGCCGAAATAAATTCGTCCCTCGTCAGATTGATTTCCAAAAAAGATACCGCGTTATAGAGAAGCGCTCTCTTAAAATAATCCTCCCGCAGGCGCGCCGTGTAGAGCGCCTCGTTCACCCGCTCAAGCTCCGCCATCCGCCGCTGCATCCGTTCCGTTGCGTCCTGTATAAAGACATAGAAAATATCGCCGTAAGTGTCGGTATGCACAAAGTGTCCGTAATCCTCTACCCAGCGCACCGTGCCGTCCCTTCGGACAATCCGGTATTCCACATAATCAAGGTTCTCACCACTGTGCGCGATCTGTGTCCCGATGCTTTTCTCCACCGCGTCGATGTCCTCGGGGTGAACCAGTCCCCTGAATGTGTAACCCGTCAGCTCCTTAAACTCCTCCCGCGTGTCACAGCCGAAAATCCGCAGCATGGCATCATTTATATAAATCAGCTCTTCATCCCCGTCCGCATGGTAAATAAAAAAACCGCCGGGCATTGCCCCCGAGATCTGATCGATAACGGGCAGCGTCTGCTCGTTAAAGCTGATCGTCCATTCCAATTTATCTCCTTGTGGTTTCACTGTCACTCCTCCCAGAATGATTATACAATCATATCTGAAAAAAGAAAAGCATTTAGAGATTTTTTCAAGAATTATGTGTTAAAATACGTGTAGACACCGCAGATATATCTCAATATTAAGGAAGAAACCGACATGCGTATACTGCTTGCAGAAGATGATGCAAAACTGAATGAGACGCTCGTCTACGGGCTGACACAGGCCGGCTTTATCGTGGACGCCTGCTTTGACGGGGAGGACGCCCTCTTCTATGGGGAACAGAATATCTACGATATTATTCTTTTAGACCGTATGCTGCCCTGTATGGAGGGTACTCATGTGCTTGCCGCCCTGCGGGAAAAAGGCATTTCCACGCCCGTGATTTTAATTACCGCCCTCGGCACCCTTTCCGATAAAGTGGAAGGGCTTGATCTGGGAGCGGACGATTATCTCGTGAAACCCTTTGCACTGGAAGAGCTTTTGGCAAGAATCCGCTGTGTGGCCAGAAGGCCGCACCGCATTGTGGACGAGGAAACCCTCTCCTGTGCGGATCTTGTCTGGCTGCCCGCCGAAAACCGGCTGAGCGGGCCTGTCGGCAGTTGTACGCTGTCCAGACGGGAATCCGCGCTTCTGGAGGCCTTCATGAAAAGCGGCGGCGCCACACTCTCCAGAAGCCATCTGCTCCTGAAAGTCTGGGGGCCTGACAGCGATGTGGAGGAGGGCAATCTGGACAACTACATCCATTTTCTGCGCAGACGGCTGAAAACAGTCGGCAGCCGCCTGAACCTGAAAACAGTCCGCGGCGTGGGCTACGCCCTGACAGAGCCTGCATGACTTTGTCCGACACGCGGTCTATTGACCGGTCTGGTCTGTACATGCGCCGGTCCGTAACCCGTCTGTCGCTTCGCTCCACAGCCCTGTACGGAAACGAGGAGAATCATGTTTCGAAAAGTGCATCTGTATCTGACGGCGCTCTGCGCCGGTATCACCACCGCCATACTGATCGTGATGTCCCTGCTCTATCTGTATCTTTCGGAAAAAGAGCTGTACGAAAACCAGTTCCGTTCTTTTCAGAACGATATCAATACCATCGTAACCAGCCTGGAACAGCAGTCCGTGATCTCCATGGAATGGCTGTCTAAAATGGAGGCCCGCGGCGGCTATACCTTTTACGCGCTGGACAACGGTATGCCCTTTCTCTACAACAGACTCGCCAATTTAACACAGGCGGCTGAATTTCGAAGCCTCCTGGACGCCTGTCTGGAGATCAGCGCATCCGACTATGCAGATACCTTTCAGGAGGAATACAGCGGCAGCTCCTACAATACCTGCCGTCATGTGGAATTTCCTCTGAACCCTGATGGAACAGAGCAGACTTTTCATGTCAGCGTCATTGAGTTAAAGCGGGGAACCTCATCCCTGCAGCTTCTGGTGCTCTCTCCTCTTGATTTTCTCCGCGGGCAGATCACGAGACAAAGACTGCGCTTTTTGATCATTGACATCGCGGCTATTCTGCTTTTATCCCTCTTTTCCTTTTTCTTCACCGGAAAACTGCTGCAGCCTGTCATTGAGAGCCGGAAGAAACAGACCGAATTTGTGGCCGCCGCCTCCCACGAGCTTCGCACGCCTCTCGCCGTAATTCTCTCGGCCGCCGAATGCTGCCGTGACGCGGATGCGGAAAAACAGACCCGTTTTCTCGATACGATCAGACAGGAAGGAGACATCTTAGCTTCTCTGGTCAACGATATGCTGACCCTGAGCGCTTCCGACTCGCAGCGCTTTTCCTGCCGTCCGGCTCCCGTGGAACTGGACACGCTGCTCATCAACACCTACGAGGCGTTCGAACCGCTCGCTGCCGAAAAAAAGCTGTCCCTCGACATTACCCTGCCGCAGGAATCCCTGCCGCATTGCACCGCGGATGCCGACCGCATCGTACAGCTTCTCTCCATCCTGCTCCACAATGCACTCAGCTACACACCGGAGGGCGGCCGCGTCACGCTGTCCCTCTCCCATAAAAAAAACCGTTTCTATCTCACAGTCTCGGATACCGGCGTGGGGATTCCCACGGAAGATAAGAAAAAGATTTTCGACCGCTTTTACCGGGCAGAAAAATCCCGAAGCGCCAAGGGACACTTCGGGCTGGGTCTTTCTATCGCCGCTGAAATTGTAAAGCTCCACCACGGTTCGATAAACGTCACCGACCGTCCCGGCGGCGGCAGCGTGTTCACGGTCATGCTGCCATAGCGTGAAAAGTACTTCTAATCACTCGCAGCAAGGGCTGCTTCGCGAAGAAGTACTATAAGTCTGCTTTGCAGACTTCTTTCACGCAGGAGAATGCCCAAAATACGGGCATTCTCCGTACCTGCGCGTATTATTTCCCCACTTTCGGCTTCGGGTTGGTCAGTGCGCTCGGTATCTTGAAAAACACATAATTCTGTGCAAGCTCCGTGGCCGCTTCCGACAGCACATCCGGGTTCACGCCAAGGTCCACCTTCTCACCTGTGGCGCGCTCGATCGCCTGCTGCCTGAGAATCGCGCTGCTCACCTCTTTCCTGCCAAGCGCAATCTTCTGCTGGTATTCCCGCTCGTTCTCCCGCTTATAGTATGCCTTCGTGGACAGATCCATGTACATCTTATGCCGCTCGGCCCGCTTCTCCCAGAAGCTTTTCTGCTTCTTTTTCTTAGCGGAATCCGAATGCTTTCCGCCATTTCGAAATCCCATCTGGAAGCTTTCTCCCCGGTACTCCTCCTTCGTCGCCCCGAAAAAGTGCACCCGGTAGCTGCCGCCTGCATAGGGACTCCACGGATTATAAAAGGCAAAATCCTGCCGCAGCGTGTCAAGCACCCACTTCTCATAAGCCGGATCGGCCTTCATGGCCGCAAAACCTTCCTCAGAGATCTGGACGGACACCGCGTCCCATTTCTGGGTGGCGCTGGTGGGCAGCGCCGATATCTTCTGATAGATATACATCTTATACTGATCCATGGACATAGCCTGCACCGCCTGCTCATCGCGATATCCCGCCTGGGATACGCTGCCCGCCGCCTGCATTTTCTGCCCGTAAGCATCGACAGCCACACACTGCTCCTTCCTTGCAAGCTGATCCTGTACTGTCCCCGCAAAACTTCCCGTAACCGCACCCTGGCCCGTCTGCGTCTTTTGTCCTCCGCCCGGGATGCCGGACGTTCCGTTCGTCCCCGTTATTTCATTTGTACCCGCCGGTCTTTCCCCATGACCGCCCGCGTTTTTCATATACTCCAGAGCCTCCGCGTAAAACCGCGTCATCGGCGTAAATAGAAATCCGCTCATGAAATCTGCCCCTCCCCATCCTGCTGCCCGTTTCTTCTATATTAATAATACGAATCAGAGAAGCGAAAAGTTTCAAAAAGTCATAGAAATGGATAAAATATGCGTATTCCCCGATTTTCATTGCAAAAACCTGCTCTTTGTGTATAATGATATGAGTAACCGAAACAAGTAAAATATAGAAAAAATGAGGATTCCACATGATACAGGCAAACAACGTAACCTTACGCGTAGGAAAAAAGGCACTCTTTGAGGACGTAAACATCAAATTCACTGAAGGCAACTGCTACGGACTGATCGGCGCAAACGGCGCAGGCAAGTCCACCTTTTTAAAGATTCTCTCAGGCGTCCTGGAGACCACAAACGGCGACGTTTCCATTACGCCCGGCCAGCGTCTCTCCGTTCTGGAGCAGGATCACTTTAAGTACGACGCTTACCCCGTGATGGATACGGTCATCATGGGTAACGACCGTCTCTATCAGATCATGAAGGAGAAGGACGCCATCTACGCCAAGGAAGATTTCTCCGACGAGGACGGCATCCGCGCAAGCGAACTGGAAGCGGAATTTGCGGAGATGGACGGCTGGGACGCAGAATCCAACGCCGCCATGCTCTTAAACGGTCTGGGCGTCGGGACCGAGCTGCACTACAACCAGATGGCGGACTTAAACGGTAACGAGAAGGTCAAAGTGCTTCTGGCCAAGGCGCTTTTCGGCAATCCGGACATTCTGCTTCTGGACGAGCCAACCAACCATCTGGACTTAGACGCCATTGCATGGCTGGAAGAGTTTTTGATCAACTTTGAAAACACCGTGATCGTGGTCTCCCACGACCGCTACTTCCTTAATAAAGTCTGCACCCACACGGCCGATATCGACTACGGAAAAATCCAGCTCTATGCGGGCAACTACGATTTCTGGTACGAGTCAAGCCAGCTCATCGTCAAGCAGCGCAAGGAAGCCAACAAAAAGAAAGAGGAGCAGATCAAGGAATTGCAGGAGTTTATCTCCCGCTTCTCCGCCAACGCGAGCAAATCCAAGCAGGCCACTTCCAGAAAGCGCGCCCTTGAAAAAATCGAGCTGGACGACATCCGTCCTTCCAGCCGTAAATATCCTTACATTGATTTCAGGCCCGAGCGCGAGATCGGCAACGAAGTGCTCACGGTGGAAGGCATAAGCAAAACCATAAACGGGGAAAAAGTACTGGACAATATCTCCTTTATCGTGGGGCATGACGACAAGATCGCGCTTGTGGGCGGCAACGAGCTGGCCAAGACTACGCTGCTCCAGATTTTAACCGGAGAGCTGGAGCCGGACGAGGGCACTTACAAGTGGGGCGTCACCACCTCTCAGGCTTATTTCCCGAAGGACAACACGGCGGAATTTGACAACGACTACACCATCACCGACTGGCTCATGGGCTACTCTTCCGTGAAGGACGTGACCTATGTGCGCGGCTTCTTAGGCCGTATGCTCTTTGCAGGCGAGGACGGCGTGAAGAAAGTCAAGGTGCTCTCCGGTGGAGAGAAGGTGCGGTGTCTCCTTTCCAAAATGATGATAAGCGGCGCAAACTGCCTGCTCTTTGACGAACCGACGAACCACCTCGACATGGAGGCGATCACAGCCCTGAACGAGGGCATGAAGAAATTCAAGGGAGTGGAGATTTTTTCCTGTCACGACCATCAGGTTGTGCAGACCACGGCCAACCGCATTATGGAGATCCTGCCGGACGGCACCCTGATCGACAAGATCACCACCTACGACGAGTATCTGGAAAGCGATGAGATGGCGAGAAAACGTACCGTCTACACAAGCACTGCCAGTCAGGAAGAAGACGACTAAAGTGAGAAGTACCAAGTCTCACTTAGGAGAATCCTGAGATACGGCATTCTTTGCATGAATATATAGATAATAGAGGAAAAAGATGAAAGCCATCGACCTGCACACCCACACTTGCAAATCAGACGGCAGTTACACGCCCACGGAACTGGTGGACTATGCCATAGAGAAAAATCTGGCGGCCATAGCCATTACGGATCACGACACCATAGAGGGACTTGACGAAGCGGTCTTTCACGCTGCATCCCTAAGGGCGCGCTCTCTTCCCTCCGTGGAAGTAATTCCCGGCATTGAATTTTCCACGAAATACGATAAGCAGGATGTACACATTGTAGGACTCTGTATCTCTTATAATAAGGAAGCGTTTCAAAACGCGCTTGGCTGCTTCGTGGACTCACGCGAAAGGCGCAACATAAAAATGTGTGAAAATTTACAGGGCGCGGGTATCGACATCACCTACGAAAGACTGCTTCGCATGTATCCCGGGGCAGTGATCACCAGAGCCCATTATGCCTCCTTCCTGCTGGAGCACGGATATGTGAGAAACCGGCAGGACGCGTTCGCAAGATACCTCGGCGACCACACGAAATACTTTGTGCCGCGGGAGAAGGTAACGCCCTCTCAGGCGGTGGAACTGATCTTAAAGGCGGACGGCATTCCCATTCTGGCTCATCCACCCCTCTATCATATGGGAAACGACAGGCTGGAATCGCTGGTCTCCTTCCTGAAAGCGGACGGACTTATGGGGATCGAAGCTTTCTACAGCACCTACAACAATCAGGATGTGCGGGACATGCTGCGGCTGTCTGAAAAATATGACCTGCTTGTAAGCGGCGGCTCCGATTTTCACGGCGCGAACAAGCCCGGACTGGATCTTGGCTGCGGGTACGGCAGACTGTATGTCCCTGAAGACGCGCTGCGCAAAATAAAGGCGGCGCTTCCCAAAGGAGTCTGAACCTGCCGCCGAAATTCCCGCAATATAAATAACATGTGTAACGAAAAGAGGGCACCCTATGAAAATGCTATTTACGGATTTAGACGATACGCTGTTAAATAATCAGAGTCAGGTTTCCCCGGAAACCAAAGCCTTTCTGGACGAATTTCTGGCAGCAGGCAACCGGCTGGTACTCTCCTCCGGCAGACCTCTTATGAGCGTGATGGAGGTAAAGGAGCTGGCAGGACTGACCCAGCCCGGTATTTTTTTAAGCTGCTCCAACGGCACACGGGTTTACGACTGCGACAAACAGCGCACCATCCGGAAATCGGGCCTTCCTTTCTCCTATATCACCTGTTTACAGGAACAGGCAAAAGCGCTCTCCCTCCATATCCAGACTTACCGCGACAGCGATACAGACGACGCCGTCGTTTCCCCCGCGGATGACGAAGAAATCCGGTATTACCGCCAAAAGATCCATCTGCCCCTCGTAGTTTCCGAAAACCTGCGGGAAGCCCTCACGGAAGAGCCTTGTAAAATGCTCGCTATTAGTTTACATAACTTTGACAAATTGGAGCGTTTCCGTCATGCCATTGCAGACTGGGCGGAAGGAAAAGTCCGCACCATCTATTCCAGCGACAAGTATCTGGAAATTTTTGACTGGAATGCAGGCAAAGGCAGCTCTCTGCTCTTTCTGTGCGATTATCTCGGCATCCCCGTCTCCGATACCTACGCCGCCGGGGATGCGGACAACGATATTTCCATGCTGGATGCGGCGGGCTGCGGCATCGCCATGAAAAACGCCACGGACAAAGTGAAAGCCCACGCCGACGTTGTCACAGATCTTGACAACGACCAGAATGGGCTTGCCGATATGATGCGGAAACTGTTAGCACGATAATCTGCGGAGAATGCCGCTTTTCACGCTATTCTATGATCAGGTACCTTCCGTCCCCGATTGCAAACACTTCATCGGCCTCCAGAATCCCTTCCTCGTCGGCGCCCTCCATGTCGACGCCCTCCTCCTCGAAAAACTCCCACACTTCCCTGACGGAATCCACCACAACCGCCATGCACTCCTCAAGGAAGTTCTCCGCCTCCTCGTAGGTCTCAGCTACCTTCTCAGGATAAAGCTGCAACTGATTCTCCAAAAAGCACTGTACCGTTTTCTCGTCAAACAACAATCATCCCTCCCTGTCTCTTATAGTTTACATAACACAAAATCCTCACCGGCAGCAACAGACACTTTACAGCAGGCCCCGCTTTTTAAGTTCCTGACAAAGCCGCCCCACCGGCAGCCCGACCACATTGTTATAATCCCCGCAGATTCCCTGAATATGCGCCGCGCATAGTCCCTGAATCGCGTACGCGCCCGCCTTGTCCATCGGTTCCCCGCTGTCCACATATCTTAGAATCTCCTCGTCGGTCATGGCGTACATGGTCACATCCGTACACTCGGAAAAGGTCGCAAACATCGGCTGCATGTCTTTATACTTCCACGCGAGGGTGACGCCTGTGTACACCTGATGGCTGCCGCCCTGCAATTCCTTTAACATGCGCGCCGCATCCGCCCGGTCCACCGGCTTGCCAAGAATTTTTCCCCACGCGCTCACCACCGTATCCGCGCCGATCACGACAAAATCCTCTTTTCCCTCCGCCGCCAGTTTTCCACAGACGTCCACAGCTTTCTGATAGGACAGCTCCTCCACCACTTCATCCGGTTTCTCTTTCGTGATCTTCTCCTCCACCGTACCCGGTACGACCTTGAAGGAGATGCCCACCTGCTTCAGAAGTTCTTTCCGTCTCGGCGACGCCGAGGCAAGATAAATTTTCATATTTTCCCATTCCTTTCAAACACTTTAGTCGTGGTGCATTTTCGGGATAAAGACCCGTTTATGTACGTTTCCGGCCTTCTCCTTCGCCGCCGCCTTTGCCGCCTGACAGAAGGCAAGCTGGACATTGAACACTTCCTTCCCGCGCTTATCCACCTTCACATAAACGCCGTCGGGCTGTAAAACCTGCGCCTTCACCGTGTCCTTAAGCTGACAGTCCAGAATGGTTTTCAGCTTCTCCTGCAAAGCAGGCTTCTCAATGGGGAAAAGGATTTCCACCCTGCGCTCTAAGTTTCTCGGCATCCAGTCCGCGCTGGCACAGTAGTATTCCGGACTGCCGTCATTTTCAAAATAAAAAATTCTTGCGTGCTCCAGAAAGTTTCCGACAAGAGAACGTACCGTAATGTTTTCGCTGACGCCCTCAATTCCCACGCGCAGACAGCAAATCCCACGGATGATCAGATCAATCTTTACCCCTGCCGCGCTTGCCTCGTAGAGCGCCTCGATCACGTCCTTGTCGCACAACGCGTTCATCTTGGCAATGATTCGGGCGGGCCGCCCGGATTCGGCGTGGGTTTTCTCTCTGGCGATCAGATGGAGAAACCGGTCCTTTAACCAATGGGGCGCCAGAGAAAGCCGGTTCCAGCTTCTTGGCTCCGAGTAGCCGGACAGCATGTTAAACACCGCCGTGGCGTCCTCCCCGATCAGCTCCGAACAGGTAAAATAGCCGATGTCCGTGTAGAGCTTCGCCGTGGAATCGTTGTAGTTGCCCGTGCCAAGATGGACGTAGCGCCGGATGCCGTTCTCCTCTCTTCTGACAACAAGTGTTATTTTACTGTGCGTCTTAAGACCCACCAGTCCGTAAATCACATGACATCCTGCCTTCTCCAGCTTTTTCGCCCACACAATGTTATTTTCCTCGTCAAATCTCGCTTTCAATTCCACAAGCACGGAAACCTGTTTGCCGTTTTCCGCCGCCTGCTCCAGAGCCGCTATAATGGGGGAATTGCCGCTGACGCGGTAAAGCGTCTGTTTGATGGCCAGCACCTCCGGGTCTTTGGCCGCCTGCCTGATAAACCTTACCACCGGCTCGAAGCTCTGGTAGGGATGATGCATAAGGATATCGCTCTCCCTGATCTTCGCAAACACGTCCGCATCCTCCGGAAGCTCCGGCACGGTCTGGGGCGGCAGATAGCTGTGCTCTTTCAGATGGTCGAACCCTTCCACCCCGTACAGCTTCATCAGGAAAGTCAGATCCAGCGGCCCGCTGATGGCATAAATATCCTCTTTCGGAATCGTCAGCTCCTCCCGGATCAGCCGGAGCAGACGGCTGTCGATGCCTTCCTCCACCTCCAGACGGATCACCTGTCCCCACTGTCTCTTCTTGAGCTGCTTCTCGATCTCCTGCAAGAGATCCTCCGCCTCCTCCTCCTCAATCGTCAGATCGGCGTTTCGCATGATGCGGAAAGGATAGGTGCAGACGATATCGTAATTCAGGAAAAGTTTGTGTATGTTGCGCTCGATCACTTCCTCGAGAAGGATCAGGCGCCTTTCCTCCCCGGCGGGAATTTCCACCAGACGGGATAGAACGCTTGGTACCTGCACGGTGGCAAACTCCAGCTCCCCGTCGCCGTTTTTCTTCGTCATCAGCGCCCCCAGATTCAGGGATTTATTGCGGATCAGCGGAAACGGACGGGATGAATCCACCGCCATCGGCGTGAGCACCGGATATACATTGTCCATAAAATAACTATCCACATAGGCCGCCTCCCCCTTCGTCAGATCCTCGTGATGGGAAATGATGCGAAGCCCGTTCGCCGAAAGCTGCGGCAGAAGAGAACGGTTGTAAGTATTATACTGCTGACTCACAAGCTGATGGGTCTTTTCATTCACCCGCACAAGCTGCTCTGCCGCCGTCATTCCCGCGATATCCCGCTTCTTGTAGCCCGCGTTTACCATATCCTTAAGGGACGCCACACGCACCATAAAAAACTCGTCCAGATTGGACGCCGTGATGCTTAGAAATTTCAGCCGCTCAAACAGCGGTAACTGTTTATCTCTCGCCTCCGCCAGCACCCTCTCGTTAAAGAGCAGCCAGCTCAGCTCTCTGTTCGTATAATAAGATTCATCTGCAAAATTTTTCCCTTGCGCCATACCCATGGCCTCCTTCTTCCACCAAATATATATTTTAGAAGCGCTTTTCTCACTGCTATCCGCGCTGGCGGATCACCGGACGGACGCTGTAAACTTCCTCGAAGAAGTCGGATCGCCTTGTAAACAGCCCCTTCTCCAGCGTAATATCCACCGACTCCTCCACGGTAATGACAAGCTCCCGCTCCTTTAACACCGCTTTTACATCCTTAAACTTCTGCTTATGGCTCCGGTCAAGCCCGTTGGAGACTTTAAGGATCGCCGTCAGCTTCGCTATGGTCAGATAGGCGTCCCTGTCGATGGTGCTGTTTCCGCCCACCACCTGCCAGTAGTCAAACTCCATATGATTGTATTTCACCACATTGGCCACGATCTCCCGCTCCGTGTGGGAAAGGCCGATGATCTCCGTGGACATGATGATGTTGTAGGAGCATTCGCCCAGATTTACCAGACTGATGTACTTGCCGCAGTCATGCAAAAGCGTGGCGATCCGCAAAAGCAGCCGCTCCCGCTTCCCGAGACCGTGCACCTTCTTCATGCTGTCAAAGATGGTCAGAGCGATCTTCTCAAGCGTCTCGCCCCTTCGTCTGCTGCCCATGTACCGCTTGCTTATGTTCTGCGCGCAGGCGATGATATCCTGCTCGAAATCATGCTCTTCCCTGATGATCTTATGTCTTTGGGCGTACTCGTATGCCATGCCGTCGCAGAGCGTCACGCCCGGCGCCCAGATCATATTGGCGCCCATCATCTTGGCAATCCGGTTAATCAGAATACCCGAAATATAGAGAAGCGGTATGTTTTCTTCCGGCATATCCAGCGCCTTTGCCGCCTGCTGGGCCGACTTGGAACGGATCCGTTCCAAAAACTTTTCCACGGCGGGCGCTTCCACGCTGCTCTCCTCCAGCGCCAAAACGTTCTTCCCCACTATCGCGGAAATATAGTCATCCACCACGATGATGTTCTCGATCTGTCCGTCCTTCAAATACAGCTTTTTGAACAACTGTATCTGGGAACTCACCATCTCGTCCAGAATCACCTCGTACTGTCTGGGGCTGATATTCAGCCGCCCGAGCTGATCCTGAAGCCGCAGCACCCCAAGCCTCATATTCTGGGTCGTGACGAGCGTGTCTTTGTCAAAGAGGGAAATCTGAATACTTCCGCCGCCGATATCCACAATCGCCGTCCCCTTCTCCACGATCCTGTTGAAGCGTCCTCTCGATGCAATCGCCTTGTAATTCAGGAAACGCTGCTCCGAATTGCTGAGGACTTCTATGCGGATCCCCGTGCGCTGTGCTATCTGATCCAGAACGATCATGGTATTTTCCGTCTCCCGGATCGCGCTGGTGCCGTAGGCGGTGTAATCGTCCACCTTGTAGCTTTTCATAATGTCGTTATAATCCCGCAGCACCCGGGAAAGCTCGTCCACACGGTCATAGCTGATTTTCCCCGTGGTAAAGGTATCCGTTCCCAGATCAATCCGGTGCCTGATATGGTCCACCGCCCGCAGACCGTTTTTGGAAGAAATCTCAAATATTTTCATGCCAAGCTCATACGAGCCAACATCTATCGCCGCAAATGTTTTCATTTTCCCCTCCCGCAACTCCTTCTTCCCGTATTTTAGTATTCTCCTATGTGAGCCGTCAGGTGTTCTTCCCGCTTGTACCTAACAGGAAATCAATAAACTGCTGCGCCGTCCTGCCGGAAAGTCCGCCGTGGGAAAGCTCCCATTTATTCGCCAGAAGGAACAGCTCCTCATCCGGCACCTTAAGTCCGTTTCTCTCCGCCAGCGTCTTCACGATCTGCTGGAACTGCTTCTTATCCGGCGACCCGAAAAAGATGGTCACGCCGAAGCGGTAAACCAGAGACAGCTTCTCCTGCACCGTATCTCCCGCGTGCATATCCTCGTCCCGTCTGTCCGCCTTGTCGCTGTAGTTTTCCCGGATCAGGTGCCGCCTGTTGGAAGTCGCGTAAATGAGCACGTTGGCCGGTTTTTTCTCCAGTCCGCCCTCGATCAGCGCCTTTAAGTACTTGTATTCCACCTCGAAGTCCTCGAAGCTCAGATCATCCATATAAATGATAAACTTGTAATTCCGGTTTTTGAGCTGTGCAATCACCGCGTTCAGGTCCTGAAACTGATGCTTGTACAGTTCAATAATACGCAGGCCCTTCTCGTAATATTCGTTGGCGATAGCCTTCACGCAGGAGGATTTCCCCGTCCCCGCGTCCCCGAACAGCAGACAGTTGTTGGCGCGCCTCCCGTCCACAAAAGCCTCCGTGTTCTCGCAAAGTTTCTGTTTGGGAATCTCGTAACCTACCAGATCGTCCAGATACACATGGGCGATGTTCCGTATCGGCACGATCCGCGCCCCCTCCTCCGTGTGCTCCACGCGGAAGGCTTTGTGCAGTCCCAGATCTCCCACGCCGTACTCTCTGTAAAACTGGGTGAGCGTCGCTTTCATGGCCGCCGCGTTCTCGTTCGCCACAAAATGCTGCGCCAGTGTGCAGATCCGGTCACGAATACGCCGGTTGTAGATCTTGCTGTTTGCCGAAGCCCCCTCATAATCCAGAACCACGGCGAACTCAGGGGCCTTTAAGACCTCCATCATCTCCGTAAAGTCATAGTCAAAAAATTCCTTAAAGATCGCGATATCGTGCAGCACAAGCGCGTTGATGCTGCCCTCCACCTCGCCCCGCATCTCGCAGGCGCAGCTATAGCTGTTTTCGTTGTTCACCAGAAGATTCGTCAGATAACAGTGCCAGAGGTTCCCGTAAAATCCGTGATCCGCCGCCTGCTCGGACAGCCTGTGCATACACCTGTAAAAGAGCGGTCTCGCCCTGCCGTCACCGGACCGGTAGTGCTCCATCAGCCACACCACATCCCGCAGAATGTCCCCGTCCGCAAATTCCTTATATATGATCAATTCCTCTTCTCTCATCCTCTTCTATCCTCCGCCAGTCTTTACAGAGAATACCGCATTTCAGGCATTCTCTGGTGCGAAACACAGAAGTTCTTTGCGAAGCAGCCTTTGCTGCGGGCATTAGAACTTCTTTTCGCACGTTTCACGCTTTAGTAGTTGCCCAGTATTCTCATATTGCGCGCTTCGTCACGCAGTCCCCGCAAAGCGTTTTTCACCGCGCCGTCGGCAAAATTCCCCTCGAAGTCGATAAAGAAACGGTACTCCCAATTCCGGTCCTCGATGGGACGGCTCTCTATCTTTGTCATGCTCAGATTATTATAGATGAAATGAGACAGCATGTGGTAGAGCGAGCCGCTCTCATGGGGCACCTCCAGACAAATGCTGATCTTTCCCGCATCCTTCCTGAATATCTTCTGGTTTGTGACGATGATAAACCGGGTGGAATTGGTCTCCGACTGGTTCACGCCCCGCGCCAGAATATCCAGACCATAAATTCTGGCCGCCTGCTCGCTGGCAATAGCCGCCTGCGTCTTATCGCCCTCCTCACTCACCTTGCGGGCGGCAAAGGCATTGTTTTTCAGGCTCACCTGCCTCCAGTCCTCGTGCTCGTTCAGGTATCTGGCGCTCTGCATCAGCGACTGCGGATGGGAGTACACCGTCTTAATCTGTGAAAGCGCCGCCCCCGGCAGTCCCATCAGGCAGTGCTCGATCTCTATGATCTGCTCCCCCACGATATAATTTTCAAACTCCACCAGCAGATCGTAAATCTCACTGACGATCCCCGCCGTTGAATTTTCAATGGGCAGCACCGCAAAGTCCGCGCTCCCCTCCTCTATGGCCGTCATGGCGTCCCGGAAAGTCTCCACATGAAAGCTCTTCACCTGCTCCCCGAAATAGCGAAACATCGCCATCTGGGAGTAAGCGCCCTCCGCCCCCTGAAAAACCACACGGGCGCCTTCTGTCTCCAGCCTGTCCACCCCGATGAAAGGAAGCCGTCCAAGCGTCCCCGCCTCCACCAGCTTCCTGTACTGGAGCTTTCTGCTCATGGACATAATCTGTTCAAACAGCTCCTGCACACCGTGGGCATTAAAAGGGTCATGGGTGAGAGAACGCACCTTCTTAAGCTTCTCTTCCTCCCTGACCTTGTCAAACACTTTCTTCCCTGTCTCAATCTTGTAATCGGCCACCAGAGAGGAAATTGCCATGCGCTCCTCATAGAGCGCCACAATTTTTTCGTCGATTCCGTCAAGCTGCCCCCGCAGTTCTAATAAATCCATTTTTTCTGTCCTTTCAATCATTTCGTTCAGCCCGGGCTGAACTGATAAGTAAAGTTTACCGCAATTTGTTCTTGATAGCAAGCGGCTTTCCAGATATAATAGTAATGTTACGAAGGCGCTTTCCGGGGAGGGAAATCTCATGACAACCAAGCAAAAAAACATCCTGATCCTTTCTATAGCAGGAGTTATTTTAATAATTCTGCTGCTGTTTGTGATACTGAGCAGCCGTATTCCCATGAATGATGAATATACTACCGGAAACACCCCCGGAAACCTGAACAACGGCGGGTATTTCTGTGAGCTGGACGGGCGGGTGTACTTCGCCAACGCCTACGACAATTTCGCCCTCTACTCCATGAATCCGGATGAGACGGATCTGGTCAAATATAACGAGGGCGCGGTCTCTTCCATCAATGCGGCCGGTAATTATCTCTATTACGCCCAGATCAGCGGCGGCACAGAGGCGGGCGGTATCGGCAGCGCCGTGCGCATGGCCGGTATCTACCGGAGCAATCTGAAAGGAAAATCCGTGATCGGCTTAGACCGCTGCGATATCGTCAGTATGCAGCTTTGCGGCAATTACCTCTACTACGAAAAGTACGATAAGCAGATCGGCACTTCTCTGGACAAGGTGCGCATTGACAAAAAAGACAGACAGACCGTGGCGGAAGCGATTATCAATCCCAACTGCTATGTAAACGGCAAAATCTACTACAACGGCGCGGCGGAGGATCATTACCTTCACGCCCTCGACGTCTCCACGGACAGGGATTCCGTTGTCTGGCAGGGAAATATCTGGAATCCCATCGTTCAGGACGGGTACGTCTACTACATGGATGTGGCGGAAAATTACCGGCTGTGCCGCTATAGTCTGTCCAACAACATGGTGGAGGTGCTGACCAACGACCGCATTGATATGTTCAATGTCTACGGCAACTATATATACTATCAGGTCAGCTCGGCCGACGCCCCTGCCCTCAAGCGCATGATGACCGACGGCAGCTCTCAGGAGCTTGTGAGGGAAGGCGTATACCAGAACATCAATATTACCTCCGAGTATGTATACTTTAACTCCTTCAACGAATCGACACCGGTATACAAAACATATACCTACGGCCCGATCAACGTGACCACCTTTGACGCCGCAAAGGAAGCGGCGCTCTCGAACATAAAATGACACAAAAAGGGACTGCTTTCGCAGTCCCTTTTCCTGACTTCTTCTATACTGATCTATACTGATCTATACGCAGCTTAATCTAATAACACATGTTTTTCTCCGCTCCGCTCCACCTCGGAAAGAAGCTCCAACACCGATTTTATAAAAACAGGATGTCTCTCGTACGGGGCAATCTGTGCAAGCGGCTTTAACACGAAGTCACGGTTTTGCATATCTTTATGTGGAATTGTCAGCTTCTTCGTATCCATCACGCTTCCCTCATAGAGGAGAATGTCCAGATCCAGCGTTCTCGGCCCCCAGCGTTCCTTCCGCTCTCTGGCCTCCGCTCTCTCAATCCCCTGCAATACTTCCAGAAGCTCTTCCGGTGTGTGCAGCGTCTCAATCGAGATCGCACCGTTCAGATAATCCGCCTGCTCCACACCGCCGTAGGGCGTCGTCTCCACCCAATCCGAGACGCGAAGCACCCTGCACTTTTTATCCCCGAGCAGAGCGTCCACTGCCGCGCTAAGATGCGCTCTTTTGTCTCCGATATTGGAGCCGCAGGCGATATAGACACGCCGCCATCCCCTCGTAATCTTCACGGAAACCGAACCGAACGGAACCGTAATCGGCGCTTCCGGTTTTTTCACCTCCATGGTCACCTGCCTTACATAGGGAAACTGCAAAAGCAGCGCCTCCGAAGCCTTCTCCGCCACCGTCTCAATCAGCTTATAGGTGTGCTCTGTGAGAAAGGTGTGCAGAAAGCGGCATACCACGCCGTAATTCGTGGACAATCCCAGATCGTCCTCCTGCCCCGCCGCTCTGGTATCCGTGTCCAGAACCACACTGACATAAAAATTCTGTCCTTTCTCGTTCTCCTGCTGGTATACCCCGTGATAGGCATATACCTGCAGATCTTCCACAATAATCTGATCCATAGATAACCGGCTCCTTTCCCGCCCGTGCAGGGGAAATTTCATAACATCCGCTATTTTGTTCTGCCCGTCTTAATTCCTGTAACCGTCACGGATCGCCTCCGTCATCTTCACGGCACGGACATTCTCCTTCACATCATGCACCCGCACGAACATAACACCCCGCTGTACGCCGTAAACCGTAGTTACCAGCGTGCCTTCCACGCGCTCGTTCACCGGAAGATCCAGTCCCATGCCTACCACGGACTTGCGGCTTGCGCCGAGCAGAAGCGGATAGCCGAGGGAGTGGAACTTCTGTAAGTTGTCAATGATCTCCAGGTTGTGCTCGTAGCTCTTGCCGTAGCCGATGCCGGGATCCAGGATAATCTTGTCATAGGCGATTCCCTTATTGCTTGCAAGTTCCAGAGAAGCCTCCAGATCCCAGAAGATCTCCTCGATCAGGTTCTTATATTTCATATCCTTGCGGTTATGAGACAGACAGCAGGGAAGCCCCGACTCGGCAATCACCTGCGCCATGTTATCATCATACTTTAACCCCCAGATATCGTTAATCATATCCACGCCCGCCGCAATACCGGCTTTCGCAACCTCCGACTTGTAGGTGTCCAGAGAAATCGGAACATTAAATCTGGATTTAATCGCCTCGACCACGGGCGCCACTCTGTCGATCTCCTCCTGCACGGAAATCTGTGTGTAGCCGGGTCTTGTGGATTCCCCGCCCACATCCACGATATCCATACCATCTGTTATCATTTGTTCTACGTGATATAATGCCTGATCCAGCTCACTATACTTTCCACCGTCAGAAAAAGAATCGGGTGTTACATTGAGTATTCCCATCACATAAGCATGTCCTTTTGTTCTGAAATCTCTCTGTCCTATCCTCATTTTCCTATCCTCCGTATTCTTTATTATATGATTACTTATCCACAGGATTTCACTTTGCTAAATCCTGATTATATACTTTGTCCTCTCCGACCATACGGAAAAACAGTTCCTGCCACTTCGGGTCTTCCTGGAAACAGCCTCTGGACGCCAGCGTCAGCGTCCTGCTTCCGGGCTTCTCCACCCCCCGCATGGTCATGCACAGGTGCTCTGCCTCCAGCATGACAATCGCGCCCTGCGGCTTCAGGTGTTCCATAACAGCCTCCACGATCTGACTGGTCATCTGTTCCTGAATCTGGGGCCTTCTGGCGTAGACCTCCACCGTCCTTGCCAGCTTGCTTAAGCCCACTACCTTCCCGTCCGGAAGATACGCGATATGCGCCTTTCCGTAAAACGGCATCAGATGATGTTCGCAAATAGAATAAAAGGTGATATCTTTTACCAGCACAATCTCGTTGCTCTCCACCGCGAATGTCTTCGACAGATGCACGCCCGCATCCTCATCCATTCCCCCAAAAATTTCCCCGTACATACGGGCAATTCTGTCCGGCGTTTCCCGCAACCCCTCTCTGTTCACATCCTCGCCAATGCCCTCTAAAAGCAGCCTGACCGCCTCTTCAATTTTTATCTGATCTACCATGGGTATCTCTCCTGATTGTATCTCTGTGCCCGACTGTATCCATCAGTTCTCCCAGATAGGAGAGAGAGCCGAAGGCAACGATAACGGCATCCTTATCCTTTCCCGTCAGGAGGTAAGCGATTTCCACCGCCTCCTGCACACTGTCCGCCGCCGTCACCGCTTTGTGATACGCTCTGGCCGCCTGCGCCAGCTCAAGCGCTGTCAAAGCGCGTCCGGGAACGGGCGGTGTTACGGTAATGATATGTGACGCCAGTTCAAAAGTATGCCGAATCACCTTGTCATATTCTTTGTCCTGTAACATTCCCATTATATAAATTATTTTCCTGTTTGTAAAATAGAAACGAATACTTTCCGCCAATTTTTTGGCCGCGTCCTCGTTGTGCGCGCCATCCGCGATAAAGAGCGGTCTCTTCGCGATCACATCAAAACGCCCGGGCCATTTCGCCGCGAAAAGCCCCTGCCGCAGCTTCTCCTCCGGCACACGAAAGCCGCATCTGACCAGCGCAAGCACCGCCTCCACGGCCAAAACCGCGTTCTCAATCTGGAACTGTCCGGGCAGAGAGACTGCCAGATTTTTATACTTGTCATAGTCAAATTCCTGCTTTGTCACACCGTACCTGATCCGCTTCGCGCGGGATATGTCCGCCGTGAGAAACTTCGCCTTTTTGATCAGGGCGGACTGGCGCAGAACCTTCATCACTTCCGGATCCTGTTTCACGGATATAACATAACACTTGTTCTTAATAATACCCGCCTTCACGAGGGCGATCTCTTCCAGACTCTCCCCCAGAATGTCCATATGATCCATACTGATAGAGCTAAAGACCGACACCAGCGTCGTATTCACCACGTTTGTGGCGTCCAGTGCGCCGCCAAGCCCCGTTTCCAGCACCACCAGATCGCATTCCTTATCCAGAAAATATAAAAAGGCAACGGCCGTTTCCACCTCAAACAGAGTAGGGTGCGCTTCCCCCTCTGCCGCCATCCGCTCCGCTGCCGCCTTTACCTTCTCCAGATACTTGCACAGCCCCGACTGTGTAATTTCGCGGCCGTTCACCTGAAACCGCTCCCTGTAACCTTTCACGGTGGGAGAAATATATCTGCCGACCCGGTATCCCGCCTCCTGCATGATCGTGGAAATACAGGCGAGCGTGGAACCCTTGCCGTTGGTTCCGGCAATATGTACGAATTTCAGTTGATCCTGCGGATCCCCAAGCGCCGCGCACAGCCGGCGCATGGTATCAAGCCCCATAACGCTGCCAAGCGGCCGCAATTCGTCTACATACTGCATGGCCTCACGGTAGTTCATGGCTCTCCTCCTTTCCTCCGATTTGTACTCCCGGAGTATATCGATTCTCAAAGCGCAAACAAGCGGTCCGCGCCGTGTATAAATATGCCCGGACAGGGCAACACTGTCACTATGAGAAAATTTTTACACAATTTCATTCACTGCGGCCTGTTTGGGTGGTTTCTGGAAATCGCCTTCACGGCCTTTCACGCATTCCGCAGGCGGGATATGAAACTCCCCGGCGCAACCTCCGTCTGGATGTTTCCCATTTACGGTCTGGCCGCCTTCCTTTCGCCGGTCTGCCGCCTGCTTAGAAACCGTTCCCTGCTGTTTCGGGGGCTGACCTACACAGGACTGATCTTTACCGGAGAATTTCTCACCGGCATGTGGCTAAACCGCCGGGAGCTTTGCCCGTGGAACTACGAGCGCTCCCGCTGGAATCTGGCCAGAGTGATCAGACTCGACTTCGCCCCCTGCTGGTTTATCACCGGCCTCCTCTTCGAGCGGCTTCTGAGGGAAAACGATCCCTCCCTGCGCCCGGACAGGAACTGAATGGGCCTCCCGGCCCGTCGGCCGCCGGTGCCCCCGCGGTCTGCAGATCATCTGTAATCAGTCGACGTCAATATCGTCCGCGTCGATATTTAACGTGTTCAGCGTGCGCCGTTTTCTTCTGGCCACCTCAGAAGCGTGCAGGATGTAGTCCTTGACCTCCTTCGCATGTCTGATGTGTGAAAGATATAGCTGGGGATGCGTATTGTCGCCCGTATAGCACGCCACCGTGCCAAGCCCGAATATGCGCTCCCCCAGACTGGTCTTGAGCTCCACGTCCTGCACCTTATATAAATAACAGTCGTTTTCTGTCGTGTTGAGCAGTCCCGCGTTAATCGTGATCACGCGCTCGTTCACTCTGTACTTCGTAAAGGTAAAGGGCAGGCCGAAAAACACCCAGCGCTTGCGTTCCACATACTCCCGCCCGTCTTCCCTTTCTTCCATGTCTTTCGTTTCGTCTCTGTATTCTTCCATAAATCCCTCCATGCCTGCGCTTCTTTGCGAAAGCAGTCTCATACTCTTTTTCATTTCTTCGTCCGTTTTGCAATGTCTACGCTAAGTGTATCACATTCACCCCTATTTCACAATCTTCACTCTTCACATTTGACCCCGTCCTTTTATCCCACTTGCGTCCCCCCTTCCTTTATGCTATGATATACAAAATATAGTAAGCAGAACATAAACACACCACATCATAAGGAGGACGCTGCATGACCGCTAAAGATTGTATCGTAGGGCGCAGAAGCATACGGAAATTTAAGGCAGACGCCGTTTCCCATGAGCTTTTGTCCGGGATCATCGAAACCGCTTCCTACTCTCCGAGCTGGAAGCACACACAGATCACCCGCTACATAGCCGTAGAGGGCGCATTGAAGGACAAGATCGCGAAAGAGTGCACTTCCCTGTATCCCCCTAACGGTGATATCATTGCGGCGGCTCCCGTGCTGATGGCCGTTACCGTTATCAAAAACCGCAGCGGTTATGAGCGCGACGGTTCATTCAGCACCCCCCGGGGCGACGGCTGGCAGATGTACGACGCCGGTATCGCATCCCAGAGCCTCTGCCTTGCAGCATACGAACAGGGGCTTGGTTCCGTGATTCTTGGTCTCTTTGACCAGAACGAAGCGGAAACTCTGTTACAGATTCCTGAGGACAGAGAACTTGTAGCGCTCATCCCGATCGGCTATCCCGATGAAACGCCTGCTGCTCCCCGCCGGAAACCCGTGGACGAGTTGTTATCTTATATGTCATAAATCAAAAATAGAAGAGATTTTTTCTCTTCTATTTTTTTGGACCATACAGCAAAGGAGTGATAAATCTTTATGAGACATTTAATGAACCCGCTTGATTTTTCTGTGGAGGAACTGGACAGGCTCTTTGATCTGGCCGGCCGGATTGAAGCCGATCCCGCCAGATACGCCCATGCCTGCGACGGCAAAAAACTGGCCACCTGCTTTTATGAGCCGAGCACACGCACACGCTTAAGCTTCGAGGCTGCCATGCTGAATCTCGGCGGACAGGTTCTTGGCTTTTCCGACGCAGCCTCTTCTTCCGCCGCAAAAGGCGAGAGCGTTTCCGACACCATCCGTATCATTTCCTGCTATGCGGACATCTGCGCCATGCGCCATCCCAAGGAAGGCGCGCCCATGGTAGCCGCGGAACGCTCCGGCATTCCCGTGATCAACGCAGGGGATGGCGGCCACCAGCACCCCACCCAGACCCTCACGGATCTGCTCACCATCCGTTCCCTGAAAAAGAGGCTCGGCGGCTTTACCATAGGACTGTGCGGCGACCTGAAATTCGGAAGAACCGTGCATTCCCTCATTAACGCCCTGATCCGCTACAACGATATCCGCTTTATCTTTATCTCCCCTGAGGAGTTGAAGGTGCCCGACTATATCACGGACATGCTGACGGAAAAGAAGGTGCCCTACGAGGAAGTCATCCGTCTGGAAGACTGTATGCCGGAGCTTGATCTCCTCTATATGACCAGAGTACAGAAGGAGCGCTTCTTTAATGAAGAGGACTATGTCCGGTTAAAGGACTTTTACATTCTGGACAAGACGAAGCTATCGGCTGCAAAGGAGGACATGCTGGTCCTTCATCCCCTGCCCCGGGTGAACGAAATCTCCGTGGAGGTGGATGACGACCCCCGCGCCGTCTATTTCAGGCAGGCGCAGTACGGCGTCTACGTGAGAATGGCGCTGATCCTGACGCTCCTCGGCATCGAAAGCTGAATTTAAGTAACAGTTGTTTTGAAATTATCCCGACGGAAACTGTCGGAAACCGCTGCCCCTTATATCTTATAGAACAGAGAAAGAAGGTATCGCCGTATGTTAAATGTAGGAAAAATTGAGGAGGGCTTCGTGCTCGACCATATTGAAGCGGGCAAAAGCCTTGAAATTTATCATCACCTGAAACTGGATAAGCTGGACTGTACGGTGGCGATCATCAAGAACGCCCGCAGCAATAAAATGAAAAAAAAGGATATCCTGAAAGTAGAGTGTGATATCAACACACTGAATCTGGACATCCTTGCCGTAATTGACCATAACATCACCGTCAATGTCATCAAAGACGGAGAAATCGTAGATAAGAAGGAGCTTGTGCTCCCCCGCGAAATTCACAACGTACTAAGATGCAGAAATCCGCGCTGCATTACCTCCATCGAACAGGAGCTGCCGCACATTTTCGTGCTGGCGGATGAAGAAAAGGAAATCTACCGCTGTAAATACTGTGAAGAAAAGGCGGGTAATTCCTCTACATGGTAAGCGCGCAGCCGCTCTGCGCTTTCTCCCCAAGCGCGCCTCTTGCCTCACGCAGGCAAAGCAGGAGTCTGGGAGAAAACTGGCCGCAGTCGCCACGCATAATCATATCGTAAGCCTCTGCGGGCGTGTACGCGCTCTTATAACAGCGTTCGCTGACCAGCGCATCGTATACGTCCGCAAGAGAAACGATCTGTGCAGCAATGGGGATTTCCTCACCTTTCAGTCCATCGGGATATCCCTTCCCGTCGTAACGCTCGTGGTGGAAGCGGCAGATTTCATAGCCCGCTCTGCCGTATTCCCCTTCCTGCATATCTCCCAGCATCGAAATGATCTCACACCCCTTCGTGGTGTGCGTTTTCATCACCTCAAATTCCTGCGCGGTAAGTTTTCCGGGCTTTAAAAGAATGGCGTCCGGAATCGCGATTTTTCCCACATCATGCAAAGCAGCCGCCGCTGTAATCACATCGACGGCTTCCTGATCCAGTTGATATTCCGGGCACGCCTGTGCCAGATGCTCCGCAAGGATTCTGGTAAACGCCTTCACACGCTTCACGTGATCGCCGGACTCCAGATTCCGAAACTCCACCACACTGCTGAGGGTTTCTATGATGCGTTCATTCAACCGCCGCAGTTCCAGCGCCTGCTGTCGCAGCACGCTGGTCTGCAGCTTTACCAGTTCCTCCAGATGGCGCTTCGTATCGTATCCTGCGCCACTCTTATCATTCGTGCGTGAAATTACGCCCGAATTATTCATTATCATCCTGCCTTCATTTTATGCGGAGAATGCCGCTTTTCAGACATTCTCCCAAGCGAGACCCCGTGCTTCCGGGGCAGCTTTTTTGACTTTGTCCCTGTCCTATGGGGCTTTAGAAGCACTTCCCGCGTTTAGACCTGTGCCACATCCTTCATGGAGAAGCTGATTCTTCCCATCTTATCCTTGCCCAGACATACCACCGTCACCTTGTCTCCAAGAGTCAGTACATCCTCCACGCGGTTGATTCTCTCCTTCGCGATCTTGGAGATATGAACCATGCCTTCCTTGCCCGGCGCAAACTCGATAAACGCGCCGAACTCCTTGATGCTCACTACGGTGCCCTGGAAGATCTGTCCCTCCTCAAAGTCCGTGGTAATCATCTTGATCATATCCACAGCCTTGTCCATCATGTCGTGCTCTGTGCCGCATACGGAAACCTGACCTTCGTCGTTGATGTCAATTTTCACGCCCGTGCGCGCAATGATCTCATTGATGGTCTTGCCGCGCTGGCCAACCACATCGCCGATCTTGTCGGGATCAATCTGGATAGAAATGATCTTAGGCGCATAGGGGCCAACCTCCTTGCGGGGTGCAGCGATGGCGGGACTCATGCAGTTTGCCATGATGAACTCTCTCGCCTCGCGGCATCTGCCGATTGCCCCTTCCACGATAGCCTTGGTCAGACCGTGGATCTTAATATCCATCTGGATCGCCGTGATACCGTCATGGGTACCGGTCACCTTAAAGTCCATATCGCCGAAGAAGTCCTCAAGACCCTGAATATCTGTCAGCAGTACGAAATCGTCGTCCGTGTCACCCGTTACCAGACCGCAGGAGATACCTGCCACCATCTTCTTAATCGGTACGCCCGCCGCCATCAGCGACATGCAGGACGCGCAGGTAGATGCCATGGAGGTGGAACCGTTGGACTCGAACGTCTCCGATACGGTACGGATTGCGTAAGGGAACTCTTCCTCGGAAGGAAGCACGGGAAGCAGCGCCCTCTCCGCCAGCGCGCCGTGGCCGATCTCTCTTCTGCCCGGTCCTCTGCTCACCTTCGTCTCGCCCACGGAGTAGGACGGGAAATTGTAGTGGTGCATATATCTCTTGCCCGTGATATTCGGGTCTAAGCCGTCCACCTTCTGCAGTTCCGAAAGGGGAGCCAGCGTACATACGTTGCAGATCTGCGTCTGTCCTCTCGTAAACATGGCGGAACCGTGCACTCTCGGAATGATGTCCACCTCAGCCGCAAGCGGTCTGATCTGGTCTAAGGCTCTGCCGTCGGGACGCTTGTGATCCTTTAAGATCATCTTGCGCACGGTCTTTTTCTGATACTGGTACACCGCTTCGCCGAGCACTGCCAGATAGTCCTCGTTCTCCGCGAAAGCCTCCTCCAGTCTCGCCGTGATATTTCTGATATTCTCCTCACGCACCTGCTTCTCGTCGGTGAAGACAGCCGTCTCCATCTCCTCTGGCGTCACGATTTTTTTCATGTCCTCAAACATCTGCTCCGGAACCGCGCAGCTCTCGTAAGTGTGCTTGGGCTTTCCTACCTCCGCCACGATCTGGTTGATGAACGCAATCAGTGTCTGGTTGATCTCATGGGCCTTGTAGATCGCCTCGAGCACCTTCGCCTCCGGCACCTCGTTGGCGCCGGCCTCAATCATCATCACCTTCTCCGCAGTGGACGCCACCGTCATTTTCAGGTCACCCTTGTCCCACTGCTCCTGAGAGGGATTGACGATCAGCTCACCGTCCACCATACCCATCTGCGTCATCGCGCAGGGACCCGCAAAGGGGATATCCGAGATACATGTGGCAATGGCCGTACCGATCATCGCCACCAGCTCCGGACGGCAGGCGGGATCCACGCTCATCACCAGATTGTTTAAGGTCACGTCGTTGCGGTAGTCCTTCGGGAATAAAGGACGCATGGGGCGGTCGATCACGCGGCTTGTGAGAATCGCGTTCTCGGAGGGCTTGCCCTCTCTCTTGTTAAAGCCGCCGGGAATCTTGCCTACAGAATAAAACTTCTCCTCGTACTCCACACTGCATGGGAAGAAATCAATACCGTCCCTGGGTTTATCGGAGGCCGTCGCCGTGGATAACACGGTGGTCTCACCATACTGCATAAATGCGCAGCCGTTTGCCTGTTTGCCGACTCTACCGATGTCTACCCGAAGGGTACGTCCGGCGAGTTCTAAGGTGTAACTCTTGTACATAGTCTTCTCTCTCCTTCTTCTCTCTTCTTCTCTCTTCTTCTCTCTTCTTTTCTCCCGGTTCATTCACACCAGTGTCCGGGTTCGCAAAGCGAATCTCGTGATTGAGCGTTGCTCAATCGGTTCATCACGCGCCACTCGTAAAATCGCACGTTCCGTGCTCCCCGCTGCTTCGCAGCTTCTTTTACTCGTGAGCGGGCGCTCCCTCAGCCCTTCATCGATATGTCAAATTCGTGCAAGCACGATTTGCCATATCATTTCGGTCTGGATGAACTGATATAACAGAAAAGCGGATTTAGGGTCGGACCTGCCAACCCTATCTCCGCTCATCATCCCACAATTATTTACGAAGTCCAAGTCTCTCGATCAGTGCACGATATCTCGCGATATCCTTCTCTTTCAGATAGCCGAGCAGGCCGCGTCTCTGACCTACCATTTTCAGAAGGCCTCTTCTGGAGTGGTGATCCTTCGGATTCTCTTTCAGATGCTCTGTCAGCTCCTGAATCCTCGCCGTCAGAACCGCTACCTGTACCTCAGGCGAACCGGTATCGCCCTCGGATCTCGCATACTCTTTGATAATTGCTGTCTTCTTTTCCTTAGAAATCATAATTTCTCCTTTCCTTCAGGGGGTTACCCTGACAACCGCCCGGCACCAAGAAGGGGTCGGAGTGTCCCGCCTCTGCGTGTCGGCTGAAATTCATACTTATATATTCTATCACAACGCTATTGTCTTGTAAAGCCTGTTTTCCAATCATGCTGAAATTGTGGTGAAATTGCCTGCTTCTTAACTGCCTCCTCAGACGCTGCCCTGCCGGTACCCTTCTCCCATCTTCGCGATGATTTCATCGTACTGCCTGTACATCTTCTGCACTTCGTTCTCCAGAATATAATAATGGCGGACATAAGGAACCAGCAGCACGAGAAACGCCGCCACCACAAAAAACCAGCTTTCCGCGCCTTCCGTCCCCTGCGCCATCAGCAGGAAGGCCATTCCCACGGACAGCACGGCAAACAGCGCGAAGATCACCGTGACAATCAGATGCACCAGCCTCTCATGCTGGAAAAATCCCACCTGCACAAGATGCTCCGTCCGGATCTTTTCCCAGTCTGCGTCTTCCTTTAGAAGCAGTTCATCCATATATTTCCGGTAAGTCAGTATGCGCTTCTCCATCTTTTCCTCTCCCGAAGCGATCTGCGCCTGAAAGCGCTGCGACGCATCCGTCCGCCGTTCTCAGTCGTACAGCACCCGCACCGCCTTAAAGGGCGAACGGTAAGACACGTTGGAAATTTTGATGCCGGTTTTGGGACTGCTGGCATGTACCACCTGTCCGTTTCCGATATAAATTGCCACATGGTTGATGGTTTTGCCCTTCGCATAGAAGATCAGGTCGCCCGGCTTCGCCTCCGACACTTTGATGGTGGTGCCGCAGTTCGCCTGCGCCCTGGAGTTCCGGGGAAGTTTCACGCCATACTTCTGAAAGACCTTCATCACAAAGCCCGAGCAGTCCGCCCCCTTCGTCAGACTGGTGCCTCCCCACACATAAGGATTCCCGATAAATTCCTTCGCATACTGGCAGATATCCACCCGCACATCCGAAATACCCTGCCCGTAGAGCAGTTCCTGCATGGTAACCGCCGTGGCAAGCTGTGCGCTGACTTCCACATACTCCGCAGACACAAAGACCTCGTCGTCGTCCAAAAGCACCTTGACCCAGTCGCCCTCCACGGCCGCCACTTCCAGCTCCTCGCCCTGTGCCACCAGCGTGATCACCTCGGACTCCGTATTCGCCTCCGCCCTGACGTTGAGGCCGTCCGTGGCCACCTTTGCCACGGTAACCGCCAGCTCCTCGGCCTTAAATTTCGCGGGCACGCCCGTCAGAAGATACTCCAGACTGACGTACCCCTCCACGCTGCCGGACTTGATATGAGCCCATGTATCGTCCGTGTCAAGCACTTCGCAGGCCGCATTTCTGGGAAGCTTCCCTACAAGCCTGCCGTCCTCCGCGGCGATGGCGCGGATATTCAGATTGTCACTCACATCCGCGATCCCCAGATTCGTATAGCCCCAGTTGGCATTCTTCGCCCGCTCGTAGGCAAGCTCGTAATCCTCCGCCGTCTTGTCGGAAATCAGGATCTCGCCCGATCCGATGGCCTCTCCGTTGAGTACATCCTGCGCCGTCTCCGCCTTTTCCTGTGCACTTGTATCTCTCTCCGCGCTGTTGCCGCTGATCTGTCCGGCTTCTTCTGCGAACGACTCATCCAGCTTCAACTGTCCGATCGGCAAAAGATCCGGTACAGGCGTGGATGCCTGTACCGCAAATGGTGTTTGTATTAACATAGCACACGTTATTATAGTTAAAACCTTCCGTCTCCTCATCCGGAACCAATTCCTCTCCCTGTTATCTGCCGTATTTTCTAGTTCGGCTCAAAATAGCTGTTTGCAAAAGCAATATTCGTAGCGTGATCCGCCACTCTCTCAAGCCCCGACACGATATCCGAGAACATCGCGCCCGCCTCGGGCGTACACTCGTTGTTGGAAAGCCGGTCAATATGACGCTGCTGCAGCTCCTTCTCCTTCTCGTCGATGGCCTCCTCCAGATTTCTGATATCTTCCACATGCTCCTCCGTGCTCTTGACAAACATTTCAAAGGAGAAGCGCAGAAGCGTGTTGACCATGTCTATCATTTCGCCCAGCTCACGCTGCGCCGCCTTGGAAAAAACCACACCGGTCTTTTCTCTCTGTACCGCCGCATCCACAATATTCTCCGCATGGTCGCCGATCCGCTCGATGTCGTTGACCACATGGAACAGCGCGCCAATGCTCTTCAAGTCCTCTATCGGAAGGGTTGTCTGGTTAATCTTCACCAGATAGTTCGTGATGGCGTGGCTTAGGAAGTCGATGTTCTTCTCCACCTCGTACACCTCTCCGATCTCCTCATCATCCAGTGTAATCAGCGCGTTCATGGCGCGGTTTAAGTTCTCGTTCGCAAGGGAGCCCATACGGTCAAGCTCTTTAATCACTTCCACCACCGCTGTGGCAGGATTTAAGACCACCTTCTCGCCGATATACTTAAGCTGGTAGCTGTCCCGGTAACCGATCTTCTTGTCGTCGCCGGGCACAAGCACATAAGTCAGCTTCACAATCTGCCTGATAAACGGCATCAGCAGGACAACCTGAAAAATTTTAATGGAAATATGCGCATAAGCCACCACCCTGCCCGGATTATTGCCGGTAAACGCCATAAGCGCTGCCGCAAACGTATCCACCGTCGCCAAAAGGACAAGGAATACAATAACCGTTCCAATTACATTGAAAATAAGATGAATCGCCGCCGCCCGCTTCGCATCTTTCTTTCCGCTTAACGAAGCTATCATGGCAGTTGCACAGGAACCGATATTACAACCGAGAATGGTAAACATGCAGATATCTATTCCCATCATCCCCTGATTGGCAAGAAGCACCAGTATACTGACCGTCACGGACGAACTCTGGATTACCGCCGTTAAGACAGTTCCCAGCAGCACCGCCATGAGAGGCGACTGCAGGGACGCAAACATATGTAAAATTTCCGGAGAATCCTTCATACCGGCCATCGCTCCCGACATCGAACTCAGTCCCATGAAAAGAACACCAAAGCCGATAATTGCCTCTCCCCATCTGGAAATCTTCTGTTTCTTAACAAACATGAGAATCAACACACCCGCAAGCAGAATCACAGGCGCCGCTTTCTCCAGCTTAAAGGAAACAAGGAGCGCCGTTACCGTCGTACCTACATTGGCGCCAAGAATGACGCCAGCCGCCTGCGTAAGCGTCATCAGCCCGGAGTTGACAAAGCTGACCACCATGACCGTACATGCAGAAGAAGACTGGACCACCGCCGTGAAAAACACGCCCACTAAAATAGCCATAAAACGGTTGGTCGTCAACCGTTCCAGTATCCCTCTCAGCTTCGCGCCCGCAACCTTCTCGATGCTGTCGCTCATAATGCGCATACCATACAGGAACAGCCCAAGGCCGCCCGCCATGGAAAGAATGATCGATATACTCATTTTAGTTTAACTATCCTTCCTTTGTTCTTTTCCCCATTGAAAAGCTATACGGTTCTATTGTATCGAAAAAAAAATCCTCTTACAACCCCTTACGACAAAAAAAGACTGATTCAAACTTTCTTCCCGCCTCCACATCGGCCCCGATCTGTTTCCGCAGCGCCTCCACGTTCTCAAAAGCCTGCTCTGCCCTGCGGAATGCCAGAAGCTCCACCGTCATGTCCCTGTCGTAAATCTCCCCCGTAAAGTCATAGAGGTAGGTTTCCACCCCCATTACTTTCTCCTCCGAGACGGTGGGCTTATATCCCACGTTAGAAATGCTGCGGTATATCTTATCGCCAAGCTTTGCCTGCGAATAGTAGACCCCGTTGGGCGGCAGAAGCTTTCTCTCATCCGGCAGAAGGTTCGCCGTCGGCATACCGAGCTGCCTCCCGAGCTGTCTGCCGTGCACGACTTTCCCGCTCACCCGGTAAGGTGCGCCAAGCATGGCCGAAACCTTCTCCATCTCCCCCGCCCGGACCGCCCGCCGCACTCTGGTGGAGCTGACTTCCTCCCCGTCCACGCGGACTTTGTCGATCAGTTCTACGTGATACCCGTAAGTTCCGGCATATGCGGCGAGAAGCGCATAGTCCCCCGCACCGCCCCTTCCGAAGGAAAGATCCGGCCCTGCGCAGAGATACTCCGTGCGCATCTGTCCTGCCAGATAACGGGCCACAAAATCCGCCGGTTCCGTGGCCGCCGTCTCCCTGTTTAAGGGAAATTCGATCAGCACATCTACCCCGAGCCGGGAAAAGGCTTCCCTTTTCTCCTCTCTCGTAGACAATTCCTTCGAATCCCCGCCAAAAAAGGACGCCACCGGGGTATCAAAGGTAAAAACCACGGCCTGCAGTCCCTTCTTTTTCTGCTCCATCACCCGCTCCAGAAGGCGGCGGTGTCCCAGATGGATCCCGTCAAACTTCCCCAGCGCAACGGCGCTCTTTCTTTCCAGATAAAATTCTGTCGTGTTTTCTATAATCTGCATGTGATCTGTCCCACTTCCATCGTCTGCTCCGGTTCATTCTGTATCCTGTCATACACCGTCTGCTCCGGTTCATCCCATGTCCTGTCACGGGCCGTCCCGTTCTGCCCATTCATTGTTATTCCGGCAGAAACATTTTCACGGGCCTTGCCTCTTTCGCGTCTGCGTGATACTCATAAATGCCGTAAAACCGTCCCTCTTCGTCGTACATCCGCAGCCGCTCCTGCGCCTTGGGCAAAGCGCGGTCCGCAAACATCCCGGACGGAATTTTATTCCCGTTCTCCAAAAGCCTGCGCCCCGCAGACGTCACCCGCACTTCCCTGCACGCCGGGAATACGGCGTCGGGCGAAATGATGACACTAGATATTTTATCTTCATCGCGCAGTTTCTCTATCTCTGTAAGCCGCAGCGCCCCCTCCAGCCCGAACATCCCCACCCGGCTTCGTGTCAGAGACGCCATCGCGCCGCCGCATCCGAGTTTCTCTCCGATATCATGGCAGAGTGTCCGGATGTATGTACCCTTCGAGCAGACCACCCGAAACCGGACCGTGGGCAGATTCATTTCCAGAATCTCCAGTTCCGTAATCTGTACCGTGCGGGGCTTACGCTCCACCTCTTTTCCCGCTCTCGCCAGCTCATACAGCTTTTTTCCGTTCACCTTGAGAGCCGAGTACATCGGCGGAATCTGTTCGTAGTCCCCAGGGAAGCTCAGAATGCACTCCCGCACCTGCTCTTTAGAAAGCGCCGCAATCCGCTCTTCCTCCGCTTGAAATAACACCTGTCCTGATAAGTCCTGCGTGTCCGTCACCACTCCCAGCCGAAGCGCCGCGATATATTCCTTATCCCAGTCTGTAAGCATATCACACAATTTCGTACCCGAACCAAAACATACAGGAAGCACGCCGACCGCATCCGGATCGAGTGTCCCTGTATGCCCTATTTTTTTCTGTTTACAGATACCGCGGAGTTTCGCCACCACGTCGTGCGACGTAAACCCCGCCTCCTTATAAACATTCATGATCCCGTTATACACTACTCTTCGTCTCTCTCTTCCATCTGGGCCGCAATCTCACGCGACAGGTTGTTAATATTGTCATGATATGTACCGTTCATCGTGCATCCCGCAGCGCGCACATGACCGCCGCCGCCAAACCGCATGGCCACTTCCGCCACATTGACAAGGCCGTTTGAACGCAGACTCACCTTGTATTCCAGCGTGCCGGTCTCATACATAAAGATCGCGCAGTCCACACCTTTTACGCCCTGAAGCTGGTTGACTATGCCGTCCAGATCCTTCGGGCCTACACAGTAAAACTCCATCATGCGCCGGCTCACCATGCTGACGATGCATCTGTCGTTCATAAAGCGCACACTCCCCAGAATCGCCCTGCCCATGATCTGCGTCTGGAAATAAGTCTTCTCGTAAAAGGTTTCTTCTATCAAAGCAGAAAAATCAAATCCAAATTTAAGTAATTCCGCCGCAATCTGCATCGTGCGGGGGGAGGTGTTGGAATAGCGGAACACGCCCGTATCGTGGGCGATGCCAAGATAAACTGCCTTCGCAACCTCCACGTCCACAAATTCCGGCTCCATCAGCTCGTAGAGCAGCTCCGCCGTAGAACTTTTCTCCGGCTCTATGATATTCACATCCCCACATCCCGTATTGCTGATGTGATGGTCAATATTGACGCGCTTTTTAGCCCGTCTGAATATGGGCAGCGCCTCTCCCAGCCGCTCGTCATTGCAGTCCAGCGCAAAGAAAATGTCATAGACCTCTTCATTGTTAAATTCCGATTTAATATCTTCAATTCCTTTTAACACATGGAAAGGTGCGGGCGGTTCCTCCAGATAAACGTCGATCTTAGCCTCCGGCAATTCGTTTTTCAGGTAAAGGTACAGCGCCAGACCGGAGCAGACACAATCCCCGTCAGGTCTCATGTGTCCGCCTATCGCCACTGTCTTTACATCTTTTAACTCATCAATCCTCTTCATTGTCATTCCTCTTATCAGACGCTGCGGCCTTTCGGTCCGAAGCCACCACTTCTTCAATTCTCTTAGACATATTCACCCCATAGGCAATGGACTGGTCCATAATGAAGTGAATCTGGGGCGTGTTGCGCAGATTAATGGTTCTCGCAATCTGTCCGCGTATATACCCTTCCGCGCTCCGAAGCCCTGCCAGCGTATCCGCCTGCGCTTTCTCATCGCCGAGCACGCTGATCCACGCCTTGCAGGTCTTTAAGTCCGGGGCAACCTCCACAGCCACCACCGAAGTCATCGGCGCAATCCGCGGGTCCTTGATCTCCCCACGGATAATCCGGGCCAGCACACGCTGCACCTCCCCGTTGATACGGGTATTTTTAACACTGTTTTTACGCATCGCTTCCTCCATACAGCCCTGGCTTTGTATATTTCACAAAGCCGCGTCTCTGTTTTGCCGGGACGGTTATCGCGGCACTTCCACCATAATGTAAGCTTCCACGATGTCCAGTTCTTCCATCTTGTCAAAGCCTTCAAACACAAGACCGCACTCAAAACCGGCCTTCACTTCCTTCACATCATCCTTGAAGCGTTTCAGGGATGCAAGCTCACCCTCGTAAATCTGCTCGTCGCCCCTGCGGATGCGGATCTTACAGCCTCTCTGGAACTCGCCGTCAAGCACATAGGAACCCGCGATGTTGCCGATTGCGGACGCTTTGAAGATCTGGCGCACCTCCGCGTGTCCGATCACCTTTTCCTCGAAGACCGGGTCTAACATACCCTTCATGGCCGCCTCGATATCCTCGATGGCCTGATAGATCACCTTGTAGAGCCGCACGTCCACGCCCTCGCGCTCCGCCACGGCTTTCGCCTGCGCATCCGGCCTTACATTGAAGCCGATGATGATTGCCGATGATGCGGAAGCCAGAGACACATCCGACTCGTTGATGGCGCCCACGCCGCCATGGATACATTTCACCACGACCTCCTCGTTGGTCAGCTTCATCAGACTCTGCTTCACGGCCTCCACGCTGCCCTGCACATCCGCCTTGACGATCAGATTCAGCTCCTTTAAATTGCCCTCCTGAATCTGGTTGAACAGATCGTCGAGAGACATCTTCGTCTTAGTATCTGCAAGCATTTCTTCCTTATGCTGCGCCATGTAGGTTTCCGCATAAGATTTCGCGCTCTTGTCGTTTTCGTGGACAACAAACACCTCTCCGGCGCTTGGCACGTCGGACAAACCGAGAATTTCCACTGGTGTGGAGGGTTTCGCCTCCTTCACGCGCCTGCCCTTATCGTCGATCATCGCCCGCACTTTGCCGTGGCTTGCGCCCGCGGAGATAAAGTCGCCCACATGGAGCGTACCCTTCTGCACAAGCACCGTAGCCACAGGGCCTCTGCCCTTGTCAAGCTCCGCCTCGATCACCAGACCTCTCGCGTTTCTGTCCGGATTCGCCTTAAGCTCCAGAATCTCCGCCGTGAGCAGAATCGTCTCTAAAAGGTTCTCAATGCCCTCTCCCGACTTCGCGGAAACCGGCACAAACTCCGTCGATCCGCCCCAATCCACCGAGATCAGCTCGTACTCTGTCATTTCCTGCTTCACGCGGTCTATATTCGCGTTTGGTTTATCAATCTTATTGACGGCAACGATGATCTCGATTCCCGCCGCCTTCGCATGGTTGATGGCCTCCACCGTCTGGGGCATAACGCCGTCGTCGGCCGCCACCACCAGCACCGCAATGTCTGTGGAATTGGCGCCGCGCATACGCATAGCCGTAAACGCCTCATGTCCCGGCGTATCTAAGAAGGTAATGCTCTGCCCCTTCGCGCTCACCGTGTACGCACCGATGGCCTGCGTGATGCCGCCTGCCTCCTTATCCGTCACATTGGTCTTGCGGATCGCGTCAAGCAGGGAGGTTTTGCCGTGGTCTACATGACCCATGACACAGATAACCGGGGGACGCGCCAACATCGTGGAGGCGTCCTCTTCCTCCTCGCGCAGAAGCTCTTCGATCACGTCGACCTTGACTTCCTTCTCACAGATGATCTCATACTCAATGGCGATATTCTCCGCCTCTTCAAAACTGATATCCGAATTTAAGGTCACAATCTGACCCTGTAAAAAGAGCTTTTTAATAATCGCGGAGGGCTGGATCTTCATCTTATCCGCCAGTTCCTTAATGGTCAGCGTATCCGGAACCGTGATCACTTTGATCTGCTCTTCCTTGGACTCCTCGGCCTTTTTCTCCGGCTTAATGAAGCGGCCCGCCTTGTTGCGGTTCTTTACCGCAGCGTCGTCCTCTTCATAGATATGATCCTTCTTCGAGCGCTTATCCCTGTCCTGATTTACCCTGCGTTTTTCGTCGTCCCTGTGCTTCTCCGCATCCTTAGCGGACGTTTCAGCGACAAAGTCCTTCGGACCGTTATTTTTCTTAAATCGATTGTCCGGCCCGCCATTTCCTCTCTGAGGGCGGTCACCACCGCCACCGTTCCTGTTGCCAGAGAATGGAGCGCCGCCACGGCTGCGATCACCCTGACCCCCGTTATAATTCGGCCTGCCCTGACCTTCAGGTCTGCGATTTTCTCCTGCACTTTCCACTCTCCCCTGTCCGTGCGCCTGCTTGTTTCCGGCCGCCATGTTCCTGGTGTTATCCCGTTTTTCCTGCTGCTGTTTCTGCTCCAGGCGTTTCTCCTGCTGTCTCTGCTCTAAACGTCTCTCCTGCTGCTGTTTCTGCCTCACCTCGTAAGGCTCCGCCGTCACAGGAATGGGCTTCTGCGTGGGACGTATGATCTTATGGGGCGTATTCTGGGGCTGCACCGGACGCCCGCCGCTAACCGTGGGCCTGCCGTTTCCGTTCCCCCTGTTCTGTCCGCTTCCACCGCCCTGAGACTGCCTGCCGCCCATCTTGGAATTGTGGGGGTTGCTCACGAAGATGATACGTTTCTTCCTGGGCGCTTCGCCCTTGCCGTCTCTCTTTTCGCTCTCCGCTGCGGGCCTTTCGGGCGCGGATTTCGCTGGCGCTGCCTTTTCCTTCACGGAAGGCTCCTCACTGCGCGGCTTTTCTTCCGCTCCCGGCTTCTTTTCTTCCCCGGCGGCCTTCACTGCCTTGTCTTTCGAAGAAGAAAATTCCTTCCTCACCAGCGCGATCGCATCCTCCTCAATCGAACTCTGCGCCACCTTCACCTCATATCCCTTAGCCTGCAAAAAGTCAATCAGTTCCTTACTCTTCCTGTCTAACTCTTTTGCAAGCTCATGTACTTTCATCTTCGCCATACTTACTACCTCCAACTATTCCGAATCTCCTAAATGCTTCCGTATCGAATTTGCAAATCCCTCATCTGTCACCGCAAGAACCGATCTCCCGTCCTTACCCATGGAATGTCCGAGCACATCCTTCGTCCCATGGAACGCATAGGGAACCTCATAAAAATCACACATGTTACTATACTTTTTTCTGGTATTACCCGACGCATCCTCAGCTATGATGACCAGAGCTGCCGTACCGCCCTTGACAGCCGCTTCCGTTGCAAATCCGCCACTGACAACATTTCTGGAGCGTGCGGCGAGTCCCAGCATAGATAATACCTTATCCTTGCCCGGTATCTGCTTCATGCCTGCCCTCCTCAAACTCCTTCTCCAGATTTTCGTATATTTCATCCGGTATGCGCATCTTAAACGACCGTTCCAGACCCTTATTCTTCATGGCCTTCGACAGGCACGCACCGTTTTTACAAAGGTAAGCGCCCCGGCCATTCTTTCTCCCGGTCATATCCAGAGAGACAATCCCCTCCGCACTCTTAAGCACGCGCATCATCTCTTTCTTATCCTTCATCTCACCGCAGCCCACACACTGGCGCAGGGATACTTTTTTTGCCATACTGCCCCTCACTTATCACTTGCCCGGATCCAGCCCTATTCTTCCAGGCTGCTCTCTCCGTCGTATGCCTCTTCCTCATAAGCCTCGTCGCAGCTCTCCTCAGAGTATCCTTCTTCATTGTACTCTTCTTCGCTGTACTCTTCTTCGTCATACTCCTCATCGTCGTAGACATAATCCTCGTAGCGGAAACCGGGTGCGTCCTTGGCCTGTGTCTCACTCTTAATGTCGATCTTATACCCTGTCAGTCTGGCCGCCAGCCTCGCGTTTTGTCCCTCCTTACCGATGGCAAGGGAAAGCTGGTAATCCGGCACCACCACCTTGGCCGTCTTCTCGTCGGGATCGGCGAATACCGCCACGATCTTGGCCGGAGACAGCGCGTTCTGGATCAGATTGCCCGGGTTCTCATCCCAGTTTACGATATCAATCTTCTCCCCGCAAAGCTCATCCACAATGGAATTTACCCTCGCGCCGTTGATGCCCACACAGGCGCCCACCGCGTCCACGTTTGGATTGTTGGAGCGCACCGCAATCTTCGTGCGGCTTCCCGCCTCTCTGGCAATGCTCATGATCTCCACCGTTCCGTCCTTGATCTCCGTCACCTCGGACTCAAAAAGACGTTTCACCAGCTCCGGATGGGTGCGGCTCACCAGAATCCGCGGCCCTTTGGGTGTGTTTCTCACCTCCAGAATGTAGACCTTAATTCTCTCCGTCGGGCGGAAATGCTCGGTGCGCACCTGCTCGTTCTCATTCAGGATCGCATCCGCCTTGCCCAGATTAATGGAAATGTTCTTGCCCATGTAACGCTGGACGATGCCCGTCACCACATCCTTCTCCTTCTCGAAATACTGGTTGTAGATAACGCTTCTCTCCTCCTCGCGGATTTTTTGCAGGATCACGCTCTTGGCATTCTGGGTGGCAATGCGTCCAAACTCCTTGGAGCGGATCTCCACGCGGACGATATCGCCTTCCTTCGCGGCCGGATCAATCTCCTTCGCTTCCTCAGGAGATATCTGCATCACCGGATCCTCCACTTCCTCCGCGACCTCCTTCTCCGCATAACAGTAGTAATCGCATGTCTCTCTGTCGATTTCCACTTTCACGTTGTCCGCCTTGCCGAAATGATTCTTGTACGCGGTAATCAGCGAATTTTCTATCGCCTCAAAGAGGGTTTCCTTGCTGATCTCCTTTTCCCTCTCCAGAATCTCCAGCGCCTCCATTAATTCCTTATTCATTTTCCATTGTCCTCCTATGTTTCCTGTAATCAGCGAGAGCGCGGCACATGCGCCGCCTGAACGGCATACTTCCTCTGCATGGGCCTGCGCATAATAATTTAAATATCCAATGCCAGTCTGACCGTTGCGATATCAGATCTTTCAAATGTACGCGCTGCACCGTCTGTCAAAATGGTAACCGTCCGGTCGTCAAACGCCTGCAAAATCCCGGAAAACTCTTTCTGCCCGTCTATGGGCTTATAGGCTTTCAATTCCACCGTCTCTCCAAGACTCCGCTCCATATGCCGGTCTTTCTTTAAGACCCTGCCAAGTCCCGGGCTGCTGACTTCCAGAATATAAGCATCCGGTATAAAATCCTCCGCGTCGAGCGCATCGGACAGGGCGCGGCTCACATTCTCACAATCCTGAATGTTTACGCCCTCTGTCTTGTCGATATAAGCCCGCAGATAGTAGTCCTTTCCCTCCTTCACATACTCCACATCATAAATTTCCACGCCATACTGCTCCACAATGGGAGCCAGAAGGCTCTCCGTCTTCTCTTCGTATGTCTCTCGTTTTGACATGACCCTCTCCATTCCGGAGTGTGATTTTTTACACTACACTCCTGCACGGAAAAGAGCGGACTCGCAAGTCCACTCTTTATCTCAGTAACTATTCTTAATTCTACTGTATTATAACACCCTTTTTCTTCCATTGCAAGTGTTTTCGGACGGCTGCCTGTTTGCCTGTCCGGTTACCTATTTGACAGAGCGCCGGATATCCTTTACTCTATAAATAGTTTTCAATACGATGGGGGAGAAATACCATGACCAACAAACCTGACCGACTCTTACTGCTGCACCTGTTCCAGAGCTTTGTCACCACATGGGCGCTGATGAAAGCGTCCCGCATGGAGCCTGGCAATATTCTTACCTTCGTCTTCTATCTTCTGGTATTTTTCTTCTACCGGCATGTGAACCGCAGGATGGATCTTTTACAGGTCTCCAACCGCATAGCCCTGCTCACCGCGGTTGTCTTTACTTCTTTATATATGCTGGTGGATTATCCTCATTATGTGGAGCTGCTCACAAGCCGGCTCTACCGTTTCGTCATTCTGACCGTTATCTTTATGGGCTTCGTATGCCTGTTTTACTATCTGCTGCACTTTTTATATTCCTATGCCTGTGACAGAAAACGGCTGTACCGCGTTCTGCTCACCCGATATCAGGATATGCCCTACACTTATGAAGGCGGCCGTCCTCTGGCTTCCACATGGTTTTCGGCATTAGCGAATCTGGTGCGCAGCCATACGGCTCTGTGCGCTTTTCTGTGCTGTCTGCTCTGCTGGCTCCCCTACTATCTCTACCAGTATCCGGGCATTATGACCCCCGACAGCATCAACCAGTTGGAACAGATTCTGGGCGTAGTCCCTTTCTCCAACCACCACCCCTGGGTTCACACGCTGGTTTTCGGCTTATTCTACCGCATCGGTTACGCGCTGACAAAAAATATGGTGATCGCTGTGTCCGTCTACACCTTTTTTCAGATGTGTCTGCTCGCGGGCAGCGTCGCCTATTTTATTTCCACGCTGCGCGCTCATAAAATCCGGCCTTTCGTGCTGTTAATAATTATGGCGTTCTATGCACTGATCCCCTATCACGCGGTCTTTTCCGTCACGGTCTGGAAAGATATTCCCTTCGCGGCGGCCGTGCTGCTTTTCAGCTGCGCCATTTTCCGCCTGTCCATCCGGAACAGCGTCTGTGCCGGAAATCTCCTCGTGTTTATGATATCAGGTGTTATGATATGTCTCTTCCGCTCTAACGGCTGGTACGCCTTTCTTCTGGCCCTGCCCTTTTTGCTGTTCGGCTTCCGCAAGAAAGCAAAAGCCGTATACCCGCCGCTTTTCGCCGCGCTCCTTCTGGCCGTAATCGTCAAATATCCGGTTATGAACGCCTTTCATGTGCGGCAGCCCGATTTTATCGAATCCGTCAGCATTCCCATGCAGCAAATTACGGCTGTTATTTGCAATGACAGATACCTCTCCGGGGAAGAACTCGCCCTGATAGAGGAGGTGGTGGACCTGACCTATATTCATGACCTCTACAATCCCACCTTTGCGGACAACATCAAAGAACTCGTCCGGGCGGGCAATCAGGACTATCTGGTGGCGCACAAAAAAGAGTTCCTGAAACTCTGGATCGACTTAGGTCTGCGCTACCCGGGCGACTACCTGACCGCCTACACAGACCAGACCTACGGTTACTGGTATCCGGACTCTTTCTATCTGGTGGCGGAGGCAGAGGGCGTCAGCGCCACGGATCTGGGCGTATCGCACACCCCGCTGATCGGCGGCCCGTTAGTCATCAAGGCCAAAGAAATCGCCGTCAAGCTGGGCAGCATGGTTCCCATCTACGGCACACTCTGGAGTATGGGCGTGGCCTGCTGGGTTCTGCTTTTCAGCATCAGCGTTACTCTCATCCGCCGGGACTTCCACAGACTGATCTGCTATCTGCCCGGACTGTCCCTGCTTCTGTCCGTACTCGTCGCCACGCCGGTGGCCACAGAGTTTCGCTATGTCTATTTCCTGGTGCTCTGTCTGCCCTTTTATCTGATCACGGCGATTCTGCCGGAGGAGGCGGACGCACCGCGCTGAGCCGGACGGTCTGGAGGGCGGCTGCCGGACGGCCCGGACGGCATCAGGAAAGAAACATACAGTCCCCCGTCTTCAAGTGCGTGTAAACCGTACCGACTGCTCCAGCGGCCATCCTCTCCTGCGCCCCGTCTCCGGTGCAGTGGTTAAAGCCCGCCATGCCAATTCCCATTTCTCTGAATATTTTCATGGTTTCCGCAATCCGCGCCTCGTCCGCCTCCACCAGATGAGAACCGCCAAAGACCGCATACACCGGCCGTCCGAAACGTTCTCTCACACTCTCAATCATATTTAAGATGCCCGGGTGACTGCATCCCGCTATAACGATCAGCCCTTTTTGGTCTTCGATCACCAGACAGACCTCGTCCGGAAACTCGTCCTGCGCCATGCCAGCCGCCGTCTGCCGCACAAAACGGACAGGCGGTTTCTCAAACGCATATTTTCTCCCGAAACCGCCCACCACATGACAGCCGGTAAAGAGCGTAAGCGTCCCCTCGCAGACAAGATGCCGTATCTCATTCTTTTCCAGAAATTCCGGCCCGAAGCCGCATCCCAGATAGGTGTATTTTTCGCCGTCGCGGGCATATTTTTCCTCAAAGAACCGGGGACCCGTCACAAGCGGCGCGTGCACCCCGTGGGACACCATATCCGGATAACCTGCCGCGTGATCGTAGTGGCTGTGGCTTAAAATCACATAATCCGCATCCGCTAAAGACACATGCATTTTCTCCGCGTTTTTTCGCGCCGCTTTCCCGCCGCTGCAGTCAAACAAAATCTTTTTGTCACCCGTCTCCACCAGAAAGGACAGCCCGTGCTCCGCCACAAGCGACCTGTTCCTGGAAAGATTGTTTTCCAATAATATGCGCAGAATAACCATCGTACCCTCTTCCTTCTTTTCTTTTTTTGGTAATTGCGAAACTCATCAAATAGTAGTTTTTTGTGCAAATAGTATAATTATAAGCAGACCCTTGGAAAACGCCGGCACTTGGCGAGGTTTTTTCGAGCCTAGAGCCGCTGCGTTTGGAACGGAGCGAAAGCGAGTCTGCGTTGATTATGCTATTTGTGCAAATTCAACAACCTTAAAAGAGTTTCGCAATTCCCTATTTCCCTTTTTTCTTTCCTTCTCTGTTTCCCATTCTCCCATTGCCATCCGCACAGCGGATCTCAGCGTCTGATCAGAAGTACCGTCACATCATTTACATTGGTGCCCGTCGCTCCTGTAAAAATCAGCCCGTCCGCCTTTGCCAGCGCATGGTAAGCGTCATTGTCCAGAAGCGCCTCATAGACGGACACCCCCTCTGCCGCCAGCCTGTCCTTCGTATCGGGATCACAGTAACCGCCCGCCGCGTCCGTCGGGCCGTCCGTGCCGTCGCTTCCGAAACTGAACACCGCCGTACCTGTAAGGCCTGCAATTTCCTCTGCCGCAGCCAGCGCAATCTCCTGATTCCTGCCGCCTTTTCCCCTGCCGGTCAGATGCACCACCGTCTCGCCGCCTGCCAGAAAAGCCAGACTCTTTTCCGTATGCTGATATGTCTTCGCAATCGCGCCAAGAAATCTGCCCGCCTCTCTGGCCTCACAGGCAAGCCGGTCCGTCAGAATCTGCGGCTCATACCCAAGCGCACTGCAGGCGAGAGCCGCCGCCCGGCACAGGCCGGACACACTGCCCGTAATCTGTGTCTCCACATTGGAGAGCATCTTCGGCGTTTCCCTTTTCAAAAGCGTCCACGCCTCATCCGTGAGTTTCAGTTTATATTTCCCGGCTATCCTCACCGCCTCCGCGCAGGTGGAAGCGTCCGCATACGCCGGTCCGGAAGCGATCATATCCAGCGGATCGCCCAGAATATCGCTCAACACAATACTGAACACCCGGGCCGGTTCACAGGCAAGGGCGAACCGCCCGCCCTTCACCGCCGACAGCCGCTTGCGGATCGTATTTATCTCCACAATATCCGCCCCGCAGGCCAGAAGCTGTTCTGTAATGTCCTTAAGCTCCTCTCCTGTCACCAGCGGTTTCTCGAAGAGGGCGGAACCGCCGCCGGACAGAAGAAAAATCACCTCGTCCTCATCCCTGGCCTCAGCCGCCAGATCAAGCGCCGCCTGCGCCGCCAAAAAGGAGTTTTCGTCCGGAACCGGATGCCCCGCCTCGAAGCACCTTGTCCTTGGAATTTCACCTTTCACATGGTCATACTTCGTCACAACCACCCCCGCCTCCAGCCTGTCTCCCAGAAGATCCGCTGCAGCCTTGGCCATCTGCCAGCCCGCCTTCCCGACTGACACCATGTAGAGCTTTCCCCGCCCGTATTTTCTTCCTGCCAAAGCCTTCCGCACCGCCTCATCCGGCAGCACCGCCTGTATTGACTTCCTGACAATCTGTTCCGCGTCTTCCCGTAATGTCATACGCACCCCCATATCAGATGAACACCGCTGTTTTCTTTTAATATACTACATCTATACCCCCTTTGTATATCACATAGACTTTCCTTCCCTCCTGTGCTATACTCTATCTACCGGAGAGAACCATTGATGTCATTCAAAACAATATAATGTTTGTGCTGTCATCCTATGCACGAAAGGAGATCTGATATGACAGACAGTCAAAAGCTCGATCTGCTTCTTTCTGAGGTGAAAGAAGTCAAAACAGATGTATGTCTCTTAAAAGAGGATGTCCATCACCTAAAGACGGACACCCAGACGCTAAAAGACAACATGCAGAAGTTAAATGAGAAAACAGAAGCCCTCGAAAACAGGATGATCCATACGGAACTGATGCTGGAAAATGAAATCCGCATCAATATCCAACGGGTAGCCGAAGGGCATCTCGATCTGTCCCGAATTTTCCATGAAGCAATGGAGCCTGACTCCGAAGTCGAAATGCTCGCGCTCAGAGTCGGCATGCTTGAATCAGATATGCGGAAAGGCAAAGCAAAATTGGCTTAACCCTGCACAGAACAGAAGCGCCAGCGGCATCTGTTCATCCGCTGGCGCTTTTCCCATGATATTCCTTGTCAGTCAAGTCCATAATAATCTTTTATATAATTGATCGTTTCCTGCTTGCGTCCGCCGTAAAACCGCTCTATCATCACAGTCTTTTCCATCCATTCCATCAACTCCGGTTCTTTTTGGTTGTGTTTATCCATATGATCCTTTAGATATTCAAGTATTTCCTTTGATGAATTAAGTTCATACATCTCCGCCAACACCGGCTTATCGCTCTTTTGATCCTCCTTTGAAACCAATTCCTGCTCAAGATCCATATCTGAAAGATCAATCAATTCCTCATTTTTTATGTACTTCTTTGTAACGATAGAAACCTTTTTTAGCAACGCCATCTTCTCACACGGGATGGAGACTGTTGTGTAGCCGCTCGCCAGACGATTCTTTTTAACAGACGTGAAATCAGTAAACACAACGTCCTTTATTTCTATTTTCTGTTCAAACACGGAAACAAATTCTAAATCTGCAAGCACGCTTCCTATGGTATCTTCGGACTCATAAAACAGCTCCATCCTAAAAGCATATTCGCCTCTGACAGAATGGCCGCAAAAAACCATAGGTATAAAAGCCGTATTTCCATTATATTTCCATATAGGAATCGCCGTGTCCTCTCCATTTCGCGCAAACAGCTCTCTCACTTTTACCGCAGTACCATTAGCAATGACACCTATGATATCTTTGGAAAACATAATATAACTGATGTTAAGACCAGCGACCGCATTGCCCCCTGCCTGAAGCGCCTCCTCCTCAAGCATCTGCAGCGCGCTCTCCTTCGCCTTTTTCAATTTTTCAGAATACAACTGACTGTTTGTGCCTAAAAAATCCGAAATGTCAGAATCGAGAGAACTCAGAAATCCAGTTCCCAATGCGCATTCTCCTGAGAAAACTCCCAGATACTCTTCAATGGTAAATCCTTCGAAACGATAACCGGTTGTCATTAGTATTCTGCTCATCTCCATTCCCTCCTGTATAAGCACTGGCGCAATATTTTTCTGTCAATTTTCTCCGGAATAAAAAATACCGCAAACCGCATCATTTGCAGTTTCCGGCATCCTTTAGGGTTGGGCTGTTCTAAAACAGTCAACAGCTCGTAGGGGAATCGAACCCCTGTTTCCGCCGTGAGAGGGCGGCGTCTTAACCGCTTGACCAACGAGCCATCTGTTCGGCACTTGATTATTCTATTATATTTTCCAAAAGATTGCAAGTACTTTTTTCAATTTTTTTAGAATTTTTTCAAATTTCTTCCCTGCGCTCTCTCATAGCATCCGCCAGGTCCCAAAAACAGCCGCTTACAGCACCTTACTTAAGAAATCAATGGTTCTCGGCTCCTTCGGATGATCGAGCACTTCCTCCGGGGTTCCCTCCTCGACGATATAACCGCCCTCCATAAAAATGACGCGGCTGGCCACCTCTCTGGCAAACCCGATCTCGTGGGTCACCACCATCATCGTCATGCCGTCTCTCGCCAGCTCCTTCATCACCGCAAGCACTTCTCCCACCATTTCCGGATCAAGGGCACTGGTCGGCTCGTCAAAAAGCATGATGTCCGGATTCATTTCAAGCGCCCTTGCAATCGCCACACGCTGCTTCTGTCCACCGGAAAGCTGGCTGGGATAGGCCCCCGCCTTATCGGAAAGGCCCACCCGCTCCAAAAGCTGCATCGCCTTGTTATTCGCGTCCTCCTTGGAAAGCGTTTTCAAATGAACCGGCGCAAGCGTCATATTTTTTAAGACATTCAGGTGATTAAACAGGTTAAAATGCTGGAACACCATGCCGATGTTCTCGCGCACCTTATTGATATCCGTATGCTTGTCGGTCACATCGAAGCCGTCAATCACAATCTGCCCGGACGTTGCTTTCTCCAACTGATTGAGACACCGGAGCAATGTGGACTTTCCGCTGCCGGAAGGACCGATCAGCACGACCACCTCGCCCTCGGTCACCTCCAGACTGATATCCTTAAGCACTTCCAGAGAGCCGAAGCTCTTCTTTAAATTCTTCACCGAAATCCTGACATCCGTCCTATCTGCCACGGTTGATCCTCCTCTCAATCTGCTTGGAAACCTTACTCAGTATGGTAATGACGACCAGATACATAATGCCGACAACCGCCCATGCCTGCAGATTCTTAAAGGTATTGCCCATAATGGTCTTACCCACGTTCGTAAGCTCCGGAAATCCGATCACGGAGAGAATCGACGTGTCTTTTAAGGTAATGATAAACTGGTTGATAATCGAGGGAATCATCGTGCGCACCGCCTGCGGCACCACAATCAGCGCCATTCCCGCGCCGTAGGAAAGACCGAGACTTCTGCCTGCCTCCATCTGCCCTCTGTCCACGCTCTGAATGCCCGCTCTGACGATTTCCGCCATATACGCGCCGCAGTTCATGGAAAGCGCAATCGTGCCCGCCTGCAGGGCGTCCATCTTGAAATTCGTAAATCCCATGCTCTGGATCCCCGCAGGAATGCCGAAGTAGATAAAATAAGCCAGCACGATCAGCGGCACACCGCGCACCGCATCCACATAAACCGTGCCGATAAAGTTAAGCACCCTGTTGTGGCCCACATTCATCAGGCCGAAAATCATACCGATTATCGTGGCAAAAACCAGCGAAAGCAGGCACAGCAGAAGCGTATGCCCCATCGCCTTCAAAAGCATTGCCCAATATGTCTGAATTATCATTACCATAAGTTTCTATCTCCCTCTATGACAGAGAATGCCTGCTTTTGGCATTCTCTTGTGTGAGACATAGAAGTTCTTGGCATCGCGTCCAATGGCGCGATGTCTTTAGAACTTCTTCTCACACGGTTATCTTTCCAGATACTTCGCAATAATCTCGTCGTATTTGCCGTTTGCCTTAATGTTCTTAAGGCCCGCATTGAACATGTCAAGAAGCTCCTGGTTCTCCGTATTCATAATGGCAAAGCCGTAAGGCGCGCCCTCACTCTCCATGCCCTCGGGAATGGTCAGCGCAAGACCACCCGTCTTGATCGAGTCAGCCATAATCGGCGTATCTTCCACACAGGCCGCGGAGTTGCCAAGAATGACATCCTGATACATAGTCGGCGAATCCTCAAACACTGTGGTCGTGAAACCGTACTCGTCCTTTATGCTCTCGGCGAAATCCATACCGGCCGTGCCGTTCTTTACCGCCACGTTTTTGCCCGCAAGATCCTCAAAGCTCGCAATCGTGCTGCCTTCCGCTACGACAAAGGTCTGTGTCGCATCATAGTAACCGTCAGAGAAAATCCAGCCGGAATCAATGCGCTCCTGCTTGATGGTCGCTCCTGCGATCAGCGCATCCGCCTGACCTGCCTGCACTGCTGCCACGCCCGCATCCCAGCCAAGGCTTTTCAACTCATATTTGAATCCCTGATCCTCCGCGATGGCTGCCAGAACGTCCACGTCGATGCCCACAAACTCACCTTTCTCATTGGTGAACTCAAAGGGGCGGAACACCGTATCCGTCGCCACAACCCACACCTTGCCGCCTTTTGCGCTGCCGCCGCCACACGCCGCCACGCCAAGGGCCATACATCCGATCAGAATCATTGCCAGTAATTTTTTCATAAAATATCCTCTCCTTTTCTGCCGCAAATGTTTATTTCACAAGAAAAACGGTGTACTGTTCTGGCATCGACACCGTTTTCCACTTCCTTAAGTATATGGAGTTTTCCGTTTGTTGTCAAGAATTTTGTATACAAATATACAAGTATCATATTCCGGGCAAAATACACCTCCACCGGCTTGCAAATACGCATGGCCGGACTGCCGCATGTGAAAGGATTACAGATCCGCCGCCGCGGCAAGAATCATTTCCACAGCCTTATCAATGCCAAGCTTCTCCGTGTTGACCGTCAGGTCAAAGTTTCTCGCGTCGCCGTAGGTCTGCTTCGTATAATACTCGCAGTAACGTTTTCTCGCCTTGTCCACCGCGCGCACATCGTTCGCCACCTGATCCGCCGGCACCTGATCCATCATCTTTGTCATGCGCTTCACCCGCCAGTCAAATCCGGCATGGACAAACACATTCAGGCAATGGTCAAACTCTCTTAAGATATAGTCGCCGTTACGCCCCACGATCACGCAGCTTTCCTTATTGGCCAATTCCCTGATGGCGTCCCGCTGGGCCTGCCACAGCTCTTCCTCCAGCGGCTTATTGTAGAAATCAAACAGGCTCTGGGCAAAGCCGAAATTTTTCGGCACCCGCTCATCCCACCTGCGCACCTGCTCGGGCGACAGCCTTTTTCCTGAAACCGCAGTCTTTAAGATGATATCCTTGTCATAGTACCCGATGCCAAGCTCCCCGGCCACCCGTCTGCCGATCTCGCCGCCGCCCGCGCCAAACTCTCTTCCTATCGTGACGATTTTTCTCATGTTACGCCTCCCTTCCATTTTTCGTTCAAACCGCGCCAAACTGTTATACTAAATCAAATATACTGATCTGGTTGGACTCGGGGATATTTCCGAGCAGTCCAAGCTGACTCATCAGGTCAATCACCGACTTGGAAACCTTTGTCCGCTCCCTGAAATCATCCTTGCTGAGAAACGGACCGTCCTTGGCGGCCTCCACGATGGCGTCCGCCGCCTTCTCCCCCAGGCCGTCAATACTGTTCAAGGACGGCATCAGCTTCCCGCCCACGATCTGGAACAGTCTGGACTGCGCCGTGAAAATATCAATGGGCACAAAGTCAAAGCCTCTCGCATACATTTCCTGCACGATTTTCATATCCTTCTGTGTATCCTGCTCCTTCTTGGAAAGCTCATCACTTCTGCGCTTATATTCCGCCATCACACGCTCCAGATGGGCCTGCCCCTGACACATGATCTCATAGGAAAAAGCCGACGCACGGATGCTGAAATATGCCGCGTAGTAAGCCAGCGGATAATTGATCTTACAGTAGGCGATACGCCACGCCATCATAACGTAAGCGGCGGCATGCGCCTTGGGGAACATATATTTAATCTTCTTGCAGGAGCCGATGTACCAGTCCGGCACGTTCTGCTCCTTCATCGCCTTGATCCACTCGTCCTTAAGCCCCTTGCCCTTACGCACGCTCTCCATAATAGTAAACGATAAGGACGGCTCCACCCCCTGCTGCATCAGATAAATCATAATATCGTCACGGCAGCAGATGGCTGTGGAAATGGTGGCCAGTCCCTCCTCAATCAGCGTCTGGGCGTTGCCAAGCCACACATCGGTGCCGTGGGAAAGGCCGGAAATCCGCACCAGATCCGTGAAACACTTGGGTTTGGCGTCTATTACCATCTGGATAACAAACTCCGTGCCAAACTCCGGTATGCCGAGACACCCCAGCTTGCAGCCGCCGATCTGTTCCGGTGTGACGCCAAGCGCGGAGGTGTCCTGAAAAAGCGACATGACCCCTTTGTCATCCAGCGGAATCGTCGTCGGGTCAATCCCCGTCAAATCCTGCAGCATACGAATCATGGTCGGATCATCATGCCCCAGAATATCAAGCTTTAACAGGTTGTGGTCGATGGAGTGATAGTCAAAATGCGTGGTGACGATATCCGTCGTCATATCGTTGGCGGGATGCTGTACCGGCGTGAACGAGTTGATATCCTCCCCCACAGGCAGAACCACAATACCGCCCGGATGCTGTCCGGTGCTTCTGCGTATACCGGTACAGCCCGACACGATCCGGTTGATCTCGCACACCCGCTTATGCCGGCCCCGCTCCTCATAATAATTCTTCACATAGCCGAAGGCCGTCTTATCCGCCAGCGTGCCAATGGTGCCCGCCCGGTAAGTCTGCCCGCTGCCGAAAATCACTTCCGTGTATTTATGCGCCTTACTCTGATACTCACCGGAGAAATTCAGGTCGATATCCGGCTCTTTATCCCCTTTAAAGCCGAGAAATGTCTCAAAAGGAATGTCGAATCCTTCCTTGCGCAGAGGCGTCCCGCAGACCGGACAGTCCTTATCCGGCATATCGCAACCGGCGCCGCCGCCGTAAGCCTTCACTTCCTCGGAGTCAAAATCATAATAGTGGCATTCGGGACACAAATAATGGGGGCTTAGAGAGTTTACTTCCGTGATGCCCGCCATATTGGCCACGAAGGAGCTGCCGACAGAGCCGCGGGAGCCTACCAGATACCCGTCTTCCACGGATTTCCACACAAGTTTCTGGGCGATAATATACATCACCGCGAAACCGTTGGAAATGATGGAGTGCAGCTCCTTCTCCAGCCTGTCCTCCACAATCTTCGGCAGCGTCTCGCCGTACAGCTCGTGTGCCTTATTATAGCAGATGTCCGTAAGCTGCTTGTCGCTGTCCGCTATGACCGGCGGGCACTTATCGGGCCTCACCGGAGACATGACCTCTATCATATCCGCGATCAGGTTGGTGTTCGTGACCACCACCTCCTCGGCCTTGTCGCTGCCAAGATAGGCAAACTCTTCAAGCATTTCCTCCGTCGTGCGAAAATACAGAGGCGCTTGGTTATCCGCATCCGGGAACCCCTGTCCCGCCATGATGATGCGGCGGTAGATCTCATCCTCCGGATTCAGGAAATGCACGTCGCAGGTGGCGGCCACGGGCTTGTGGAACTGCTCACCCAGCTTCACAATCCGTCTGTTTATGTCCTTGATGTCCTCCATGGACGTGATATCCGGTGTCCGCTCCGACTCGATCATGAAGCGGTTGTTGCCAAGCGGCTGTATTTCCAGATAATCATAAAAATGTACAATCCTTGCGATCTCCGCATCGGATTTTTTCTCTAAAAGCGCCCGGTAAAGCTCTCCCGCCTCGCAGGCGCTCCCCAGAATCAGTCCCTCCCGGTACTGCGCGAGCAGGCTCTTCGGAATCCGCGGTCTTCTGGAAAAATACGTCAGATGGGACTCGGACACGAGACGGTAAAGATTCATGCGCCCCACATTGTTTTTCGCCAGAATGATCGCGTGATAGGTCGGCAGCTTTTTAATAATATCAGGGCTGGACTTTCCTCTGGCATTCATCTGTGCAAGCGTCGTGATCCCTTCCTTCGCCATCATGGGAATCAGCTTCACGAAAATTTCCGCCGTGGCTTCCGCGTCGTCCACCGCCCTGTGATGGTTTTCAAGCGACACGCCGAGGGTTTTCGCCACCGCGTCCAGCGTGTGCTTCTTCTGTCCCGGCAGAAGGATTCTCGCGATCCCCACCGTGTCCACATAGGTGAAATCATGGGAGATCCCCTGCCTGTCACAGTTTTCCATGATAAAGCTCATATCGAACCGGGCGTTGTGCGCCACCAGAATACAGTCCCCGCAAAAGGATAAAAACTGCGGCAGCACCGTGTCAATCTGCTCCGCCCCCATTACCATATCATCTGTTATTCCTGTCAGCTTCTCAATCTCAAAGGGAATGGGCACCAGCGGATCGACAAAGGTGGAAAAGCGGTCCACAATCTTACCGCCGCAGACTTTCACCGCGCCGATCTCTATGATACGGTTCTTCGTGGGAGAAAAACCTGTCGTCTCGATATCGAAAACCACGAAATCCGCCCCGAAATCCTGACCCTTCTCGTTGGTGGCAATCTCGTGCAGATCGTCCACCAGATAGGCTTCCACGCCGTAAATGACCTTGAAAAAGCCCTGCTTATCAGGCTCCGGCTCTCCCGCTTCCTTACAGCGTCCCTTCTCCGCCTTCCACAAATCCTCCCACACATGGTTCGCGTCGGGAAAAGACTGCACGACCCCGTGATCGGTGATCGCGATAGCCGGATGGCCCCACTTACAGGCGCGTTTCACGATATCCTTCGCCTCGGAAACGCCGTCCATATCGCTCATTTTCGTATGACAGTGAAGCTCCACCCGCTTTCTGACGCTTCTGTCCTCACGGGACGTCGTAAAGTCAGGAATCTTCTTAATGCCCGCAAGGGAACCGATGGTCAGCTCGTGATCAAACTTATCCACCGCAGTCATACCCTTAATCTTGACAAAAGCGCCTTCCTTCATAACATCCGCTATTTCTTTGACCTGCTCGTTTCGCACAAAAAACTTCACAGTCATTGTATCTGTGTAATCCGTGACGTCATAAATCAGAATGGTTCTCTCATTCTTAATCTCCCGCTTGTCCATCCGGATGACCCGGCCGCGGATCACCACCTCCCCGATCTCACCGATGATATCCTCGATGGGCATGGCCTCCTCCTCAAAGTCCCTGCCATAGATCACATCGGGATTGTCGGAACGTTTCAGCGGCCGTTTAAAGTCGCCCTTCTCCTTGTCCCTGCCGCCTGCTGCCCTTTTGGACGGGTAAGAGAACCCTTTGCTGTCCGGCATGGACGGCGGGGCGGCCGCTCCGGGCGCACCGGACTGTCCCTGCGCTGCTGTCTCTTCCGCCGCTTTGGACACTCCACTCTCTCTGAACGTCTCCCGCTCTCCCCCGCCGGAAAGACCGCTCTCCTCCGTTCCTTTTCCCTGAGAAAGGCCGGCGCCTTTCATCTGCACCGGAAATCCTGCCCGCGCAGAAATCTCTGCCACCTGTATGGCCAGACGCCGGTCGTCCTCCTCACGGTTTCTGCCTGCCGCCTTCTCCTTGTAGGCAAGCTCCACCTGTACCGGAATAGAACAACGCTCGTTATATATTTTTTCCAGAATCCGCACAAGCTCTCCGCCCTTCTCCCTGCCAAACACCGTATCTTCCAGTGTCAGCAGCAGCTTGTCCGCCGAAAAGGACACGTCGGCACGCTTAAAAAGGCTGTATTCTACGGGGGATGACTCCCGAAGCTCCAGCAGAATGCTCTCCCGGTATACGTCCATCAGCTTCTCCGGATCATACTGGGATGAGAGCGTAAAGTGTTCATAAAACTTAACGATGACAGGTATATTCGGAAAAAACTGCTTCCCGATTTCCCGCTCCACCCGGAACACGTCTTCCTTTTGAATCAGATGATCGGACGCGATATAAACGCGCAGAAAATCCTTCCGTTTGGTACTGGTCACCTTCTCCACCGTGACATTTTCAAACAGATCCCGCAGTCCCGTATCCAGTTTTAACGTGGGAAACACATCAAAAAAAACCTTACTCATTCCAGTGCAAAAGCTCCTCCCTGAGCGTGTTTAAAAGCTCCTGTTCGGGCACCTTCCTCACGATCTCTCCCCGCTTAATCAAAAGACCCTCGCCTATGCCGCCTGCTATGCCGATATCGGCCTCCTTCGCTTCCCCGGGACCATTCACCGCACAGCCCATGACAGCCACCTTGATGTCCAGCGGAATGTCCTGCACCATTTCCTCCACCTGTTTTGCCAGACCGATCAGATCAATTTTCGTCCTCCCGCAGGTCGGACAGGACACCACCTCGATGCCGCCCTTTCTAAGCCCGAGCGTCCGCAAAATCAATTTCGCGGATCGGATCTCCTCCACAGGATCTCCCGTCAGGGACACACGGATCGTATCGCCGATGCCCTGATTTAAAATAATGCCAAGCCCCACAGCCGATTTGATATTTCCGCTCATTACCGTGCCGGACTCCGTAATCCCCACATGCAACGGATAATTCGTCTTCGCCGCCAGAAGCTCGTGCGCTCTGACGCACATCATCACATCCGATGACTTTATACTGATGACAAGATTGTCATATCCGCAGTCCTCGATGATACCCACCTTATCGAGCGCGCTCTCCACGATCCCTTCCGCCGTTACGCCGTGATATTTCTCCACAAGCGCACGCTCCAGTGAGCCGCTGTTTACCCCCACACGAATCGGAACACGCCGCTCTCTGGCCACCGCCACAACGGCCGCCACCTTATCCTTCCCGCCGATGTTTCCCGGATTGATGCGGATTTTGTCCGCGCCGTTTTCCATCGCGGCAATCGCCATTTTATAGTCAAAATGAATGTCCGCCACCAGCGGAATCTGTATCCGCTCCTTGATTTTTGCAAGCGCCTGCGCCGCCTCCATGTTGGGAACGGTACACCTGATAATCTCACATCCCGCCTGCTCCAGGCGCAGAATCTGCGCCACCGTCGCCTCCACATCCTCCGTGGGCGTGTTGGTCATGGACTGGATCAAAACGGGGTTCCCCCCGCCGATCTTCCTGTCTCCGATTGTGATGACTTTTGTCTGTTCTCTATGTGTTTTCAAGGCTGCCTCCTAACCTTTCCCGTTCTATTGCTGCTTAAGTAATTGCGAAACTCATCAGATCGTTGCTTTTTTTGTGCAAATAGCATAATTATAAGCAGACCCTTAATTTCAACCGGCTTAATTGAGATTCGCATTTATTCATATTATAAACGAAAACAATCTGTTAGACAAATCTGTTTTTCCACATGCCGCACAAAAGCCTGTCCTCTCCTCCCTTTTCCCCTGATCTCTTTCCGGTTCAGGTCCCGCATCACCTCCCCCGCCACCTGATAGCGCGCTTCCGGCGCTGCTTCTGTACAGCGTTCTATGATGGCTTCCAGCGCCTCTGACAAAAGCGGATTGTAGTAAGAGGCGGGAAAGGCCATGCCGGACACCGCATCGCAAACCGCACCCGTCACCATATAACAGAGCGTTTTCCCGAATGCATAAATGTCGCTTCTCTCATCCGCGCGGACGCCAAGACCATCCTCTCCCCGCTGCTCGGGCGCCGTAAACCCGTCCGAAAAAGCCATACGCGCTGCACTTTCCTCCCCGAAATTCCGGAACCCTGCCGCGCCGAAATCCACCAGTCTCAGGCTGCCGCCTGGGCATACCATAATATTATCCGGCTTCATATCCCGATAAATAACAGGTGTTTCCCTTGTGTGCAGATACTCCAGAACGTCTATCAGTGCCGCCGCCCACAGCCGCGCCTGCGACTCCTCCACACATCCCTGTCTTTCGATATAGTTATGTAAACTTACTCCCTCCACATACTCCATCACCAGATACCATCCCTCCTCCCAGAGCAGCTCATACACCACCGGCAGCATCGGATGGCGCAGATCACGCAAAAAAGCGGCCTCTTCCCTGATGCGTTCCCCGCCCTCCTCCCGCAGACACTTCACCGCCACATACCTGCCAAGACTCTCATCCTCCGCCAGATATACGCTGCCCTCACCGCCCTGTCCAAGTGGCCTGACGATTCTGTATTTTCCCAGATGTTTTCTCCCGTTCATACCTCTTTTCCCTTCTTCCATAATATGTATGGATCACAGTACGTCTTACCTCAATTATAACCGCCATATAGTTTACATAACATTCTATCCATTGTGCGGATTACCCGATCACAGTCTGACCGATTATCTTCCAGCCTTCACATAAACGGCCGACAGATTATCCGTCTCCCCTCTCTTCATGCACGTTTCCCCGATCTCCTTAAGCCGCCTCCCGATCTGCTCCTCCTCCGCCAGTTCTTCCGGATTCATGACCGCCCGCAGTTCTTCCCCGGTGATGCGCCTCCTGAAACCGTCCGTACAGAGCAGGATCCCCTCGTCAGGCTTTAACACGCCCATCCTGTGCTGGGGCGCGAAATAGCCGAAGCTGCCAAGGCATTTCGTCAGTTTCCCCGCATCCTGCGCGTGGTCCTTTGTAAGCTGCTCCATTCCCCGCCGTCCCAGCCGGTATGCCCTGCTGTCGCCCAGATGCCACAGGAGCCATGTCCGCTCCCAAACGACGAGCACCGTCATGGTCGTTCCCATGGAGATCTCTTCCTGTACGGCATATCGCTTCAACTGCCCCTGCATGTGAAAGACAAGCCTGTCTAAAGACCTTCGTATCACCCAATACCGCTTATTCTTCCGCATCATGGCAAACAGCTCCGTATAAAACCATTCCCGAAGCTTCCCCGCCGCATAACCGCTTGCTTCCCCGCCGCAGGAGACGCCGCCCATGCCGTCACACACCGCCGCAAGAAGCACCCGCCCCCTGCGCGTCAATACCTGCTGCAGCACAACCGCGTCCTGATTCGTTTCCGCCGTCGTCCCCCTGCACCAATATACATTTGTCACATACCGCACGTCCCAAACGCACCTCCTCACATGTTTTTAATATAAACCCGGAAATTCTGCGGGATCCCCGCCCTGTCAATCATGTGCCGCCTGACTCCTTTTCGCGAAACCTCTGCTCATGCCGCACACACATTTCGGATTCAAGAACAGAATCCGATACCGCTATCATACGATACTTATGAAAAAAAAGCAAGGCCGGCGCTAACGCACCAGCCTCATAATATCATTGTACATAATAAACACCATCAATACCATCAGCACAACCAGTCCGGCAAAATGCACCATGCCCTCCTTCTCCGGCGGAACGGGTTTCCCCCGAAGCACCTCCACGAACATGAACACGAGCCGTCCGCCATCCAGCGCGGGAAGCGGCAGAAGGTTCATAATGCCCAGATTGACGGATAAAAGCACCACAATCTCCAGCATGGTCAGGATGGCGTAAGGCGTGCCGTAGTTTTCCTCCGCCGCGTCGTAACTCTCGCCCACAAGCTGCGCGATCCCCACAGGTCCCGACACGTCGTCCTTCGACACCTGCCCCATCACGAGCATACGCAGACTCTTGTAGGTGAGTTTCACCCAGTACTCCACCTCATAGAAGCCGTACTGGAATACCTGCAGGGGATTGCACTTCAGATAATCCCCGCCGTTGGTAATGCCCATATAATAACGCCTGGCATTTTCGTCGTACTGCGGCGTAAGCGTGGTCACCGCCTTCTCCCCGTTTCTCACGTAGGTAATCTCCATCTTCTCCCCCTGATTCAGTGCGGAAATCATGGAAACCTCCCTGTAAAAGTGAATGGGTTCACGCCCGATTTTCGTAATCACGTCGCCCGTCTGCAGACCGGCCTGTTCAGCCGCGGAGCCCTCCGTAACCATACCTACCGTCGGCAGATCGGCTCCCGAAAAAGCACTCAGAATCACCGCGATCACAAACGCCAGAATGAAATTGAAGAACGGACCCGCAAAAACCGTGGCAATGCGCGCCCAGACGCCCGCTTCGGTAAAGGCAAGCCCCTCCGGGCCATCCGCAATCCCGGATTCCGGCTCCTGCTGTGCTTCCCGTTCCACGCCGTCCTCACCGTCAAACATACACGCGCCGCCCAGCGGCAAAAGCTTTAGGGAATATTTCGTGCCGTTTTTCGTGAAAGAAAACAGTGTCGGCCCCATTCCCACGGAAAATTCTACCACACGGATGCCGTTTCTCCTGCCAATCAGGAAATGCCCCAGTTCGTGGGAAATCACTACCAAACCAAATACAATGATAAATAAAATAATTGTTCTAATCAACTCGCTACTCTCCAAACTTAAGCCTGATATACTCGTAGGTTTCCGCCTCCGCCGCCAGTATCTCCTCCACGGTCGGATGCTCCGTTACACGGTGCGCGTCCATAGCCGCCCCGATCAGCTCCGGTATCTCCAAAAACCGGATCTTCTTCTCCAGAAACAGAGCGACCGCTTTCTCATTCGCCGCATTGAACACCGTAGGCAGGGAACCGCCTCTCTCAGCCGCCCGGTATGCCAGCGCAAGCCCCCCGAAAGTGTCCGTGTCCGGTTTCTCAAAGGTCAGGCTTCCAAGTTTACATAAGTCTACTCTGCCAATCTCCATTGGCCGTCTGTCCGGATAAAACAGTGCGTACTGGATGGGCAGCTTCATGTCCGGCACACCCATCTGCCCCATAATGCCGCCGTCTGCGTACTGCACAGCCGAATGCAGAATGCTCTGGGGGTGCACCACCACCTCGATCTGTGAAAGCGCCACATCGAAAAGCCACTTCGCCTCCATCACCTCAAGCCCCTTGTTGCAGAGGGAGGCAGAATCTATCGTGACTTTCTTTCCCATCGACCAGTTGGGGTGCTTTAGCGCGTCCTCCACCGTCATATCCGCAAGTTCCTCTCTGGTTTTGCCCCGGAAAGGACCGCCTGACGCCGTGAGCAGAATCTTCTCCACCCGCGCCCGGTTTTCCCCGTGCAGCGACTGAAAAATCGCGCTGTGCTCGCTGTCCACCGGCAGAATCGAAACGCCTTTTCTCTCTGTGAGCGGCATAATGATATGCCCCGCCGTCACCAGTGTCTCCTTGTTGGCAAGGGCAATGTCCTTCCCCGCTTCAATGGCCGCGATAGTGGGTCTGATACCAATCATTCCCACAATGCCGGTGACAAGTACCTCCATCCCCTCCGCCGTCGCCACTTCCAAAAGACCGTCCATGCCGCTCACAATGCGCACGGGCAGATCTTTCACGCGCACCCGGAGGTCAGCCGCCGCTTTCTCCTCCCAGAGCGCGGCGATCTTCGGATGAAACTCCCTGATCTGCGCCTCTAAAAGCGATACGTTGGTGCCTGCCGCCAGAGACACGACCTCCAGATCTTTTTCTTTTCTGACTATGTCCAGTGTCTGTGTTCCGATGGAGCCTGTGGAACCCAGTATGCCTATTTTCTTCATTTTCAACCTCGTCCCGAAACAGTCCCTCCACATGGCTGCTCCGCTTCTCATCCGTTTTCTCTCAAAAAAAGTTTACTTTTCCACGCCTGCCTGTGCACGACGCTTCTCTGTTTCTCTCCCTTGACGGCTATCCCTTGAAACACGCCTCACATAAATCCCGCAGCCAGCACAATCCCCCAGAAAACAATCGGCGCCGCCACGATCACGCTGTCAAAGCGGTCCATGATCCCGCCGTGTCCGGGTATCAGCTTTCCGTAATCTTTAATGTCGTGATCCCGTTTCACCGCCGAGGCCGCCAGATCTCCCACCATGGAGACGAGCGCGCCCACCGCTCCCAGACATGCCGCAAGCGGCAGCGACAGCGTCATCATGGAGTATTGATTGATCACAAAATGCGTATAGAGCACAAACAAAAGCGCTGCTCCCAGTACGCCTCCCGCCGCGCCCTCTATGGACTTCTTCGGACTCAGCTTCGGCGTCATCTTGTGTTTCCCGATCAGCACACCCACGCAGTAGGCGCATGTATCGCTCCCCCAGGATGCCAGAAACACGAACCACACAAGATAAATACCGTCCGCAAGCCCTTCCCGCAGCAGATAGAGGAAAGACAGCATCACCGGCCCGTATAAAAAGCAGAACATGGCCGTCATGATCTGGTTCGCATGGTACTTCGGAAAGGTAAACACATAGACGAACAGAAAAACGAGAAAAGCCGCCGCAATCACCATCACCATTGCCGGAAAAACTGCGCTGATATCCCTTCCCAGCGCCAGTCCCAGCACACCATAGTATACAAGTATCATCGCGCCACCCGCTAACACCGGCGCGCCTGGATTCGGCCCGTCTCCGCGCACCTTGCAGGCTGCCGTCAGCTCCTGATATGCGATCACGGAAACGCCAAAAATCACCAGCGCTAAAAGCGCGCCTCCCTTCAAAAGAACTCCCAGCGCAACCGCCACCAATAAAATGCCGCTCAGTAGTCTTGTACGAAACATACAGACGCCTCCTATTTCTTGTCACTCTCCACGGCACAGGGGCCGCTATCGCAATTATTCCTTCAAAAGACCGTAGCGTCTGTCTCTCTTATTATATGCCGCTACCGCCTTTTCCAATTCTTCTTTTGAAAAATCCGGCCATGCTACAGGTGTAAAATAAAACTCCGTGTAGGCGAGCTGCCAGAGCAGGAAGTTGGAAATCCGCTGCTCCCCGCAGGTGCGGATCAGAAGATCCGGCTCCGGAATCCCCGCCGTGTCAAGCGTCTCCCCGAACCGTTCCTGCGTGATCTCCTCCGGCGCGAGCGCACCGTCTCTCACCTGCGCGGCCAGCCTGCGCACGGCGCGGACAATCTCGTCCCGGCCGCCGTAATTGATCGCGATCTGGAAGTGCAGGCCCGTATTATTCTTCGTGGCCTCCTCCAACTCCCCGATGCGCTTTCTGATATCGTCATCCAGCCGGGATTTCTCCCCGATCACACGCACACACATGTTATTTTTAGCCGCCGTTTTCAGACAAGTCTTCATATAATTGCGCAGAAGCCCCATCAGCGCGTCCACTTCGTCCGCGGGCCGGTCCCAGTTCTCCGTGCTGAAAGCGTACACCGTCAGATACTGTATTCCCATGCGGTATGCCTCCTCACAGATTTTCTCCACGGTTTTCGCCCCCTGCACATGACCGTAATTGCGGGGCATCCCCTTACTCTTCGCCCATCTGCCGTTGCCGTCCAATATAATCGCTACATGCTGTGGAACCTTATTTTCTTCCCCCATTATGCCTCCCATACGATTTTTCGCTCCTCCTGTCCCCGTCCGCAAGGATTTACATTATGTAAACCATTAAATGGAAAGGGGCAACAGAACCGTTCATTCTGTAAGCCCCTCTAAGCCCTCTAAATTCCATCCACAAATTGAGCGCTGCCCAATCGTCATACGGTCAAAATCTCTTTTGACTTCTCCTCCACCAGCTTATCCACATCCTTGATAAACTTGTCAGTCAGCTTCTGCAGCTTCTCCTCCAGCTCCTTAATCTCGTCCTCGGAAACCTCTGCTTTCGCCAGCTTTTTCAGCGCGTCATTGCCGTCGCGTCTGGTATTGCGGATCGCCACCTTATTCTCCTCGCCGCGCTTCCTGATATCCTTCACCAGATCTTTACGGCGCTCCTCGGTAAGCTCCGGGAATACCAGCCGGATCAGGGAACCGTCGTTGCTGGGCGTAATTCCCACATCCGACGCCATGATCGCCTTCTCGATGTCCTTGATCAGACTCTTCTCCCAAGGCGCAATCTGTAAAACCCTCGGCTCGGGTACCGTGATATTACCCACCTGCTGGATCGGTGTGGGCGTCCCGTAATAATCCACCTTAATCTTATCGAGGACATGGGGATTGGCACGTCCTGCACGGATCGTTCCCAGATCGTTTACCAGAAAATCATAAGACTTCTGCATCTTTTCCTCATAAGGCTTCAGTCTCTCATCCATACTGTAATCCTCCCAAATAAAATCTACGCCAAGAATTACGCTGTAATTCTTGTGATGCCGGCCGTCGGGTCCGCATCGCCTACACAGTCACTTTCGTACCGTTAAATTTCCCTTTGACGGTGTTTACAATACTGTTCTCCTCATTCAGCCCGAACACCCACATAGGCATTTTATTGTCTCTGGCCAGAATGGAAGCCGTCATGTCTACCACCTGCAGATTTTTGGCAATCACCTCGTCAATCGTAACCTCGTCATATTTCTTTGCGTCCGGGTTACTGCGCGGATCATCGTCATAGACGCCGTCCACCGCTTTCGCCAAAAGAATCACATCCGCATCCACCTCGACCGCACGCAGCACTACCCCTGTATCCGTGGAAAAATAGGGATGTCCCGTACCGCCTGCAAAAAAGACCACCATATTCTTTCCGAAATATTTGTTCGCCCTGTCCTTCGAGAACAGCTTCGTAAAGGAGCCGCACGCAAAAGGGGTCAGTACAGACGTCATCATGCCGACGGAACGGAAAATCTCGGACACATAGATACAATTCATAATCGTAGCCAGCATACCAATCTGATCCGCCTTCGTCCTGTCAATGTTCTCGCTCGAACGCCCCCTCCAGAAATTGCCGCCGCCGATGACAATACCTACCTGAATGCCATCGTCCACAAGCTGCTTCACCTGCACGGCAACACCCCTTACCGTCTCCTCGTCAAAGCCTGTCTTTTTCCTGCCCGCAAGGGCCTCTCCGCTTAACTTCAAGAGTATACGTTTCATATTATATCGCTCTCCCCTGTGTGCCCGGATTTATTTTTTCTTCTTGAACTCCTCAAAGAAGGAAGTAGGATTCACGTCCGCATAGCACTGGGAACACATACCCTCGATCACCGCACCGTTGTTGATCTGCACGGATTTTGACTTGATGTTGCCCATCACGATAGCCGTGGTATCCAGAATAACCGGACCCTGCACGTCGATATCACCCTTGACAGCGCCTGCAACTACCGCGCTGGTAGCCACAATATTGCCGATCACAACGGAACTCTGTCCGATTTTCACGCTGCCCTGACTGTTCACCTCGCCGGTAATCTTCGCGCCCTCTGCATAAATCTCGGCAGCCTTGGAATTACCCTGAATCGTACCTGTGATGTTCAGTTTGCCCAGAATGTCGAGGTTACCGTTTACGGTACCGATCAGTTCCATGGAGCCCTCTGATACAATATCACCCGTTATCGTCATACCTTCCGTTACAACTGCCGTCTCGTCCACTGCCACACGATTTGCCTGCACTTCCATAGTCTTTCCCTTTCCTCCGCTCGTCTCATCATTCTCTTCCACAGGCGCTTCCGCCTCTGTTAAAATTTCTTCTTCCATTACAGGTTCTGCCTCCTCTTCTTCAATTACTGCCTCCACGGCAGCCGGCTCTTCTGCCACAACCGGCGCTTCCTCTGCCGGTTCTTCTGCAACTGCCTCTTCTGCGGCCACTTCCGGCTCCGGAAGCTCTTCCTCCAAAGATTCCCCGACAGGCGCCTCCTCCAATCCGGAAGAAACTCCGGGCTCAGACACCCCCATCTCCTCTATTTTATCCAGCATTCCACTCAAATCCAGGGATTCGAGCGTTTCATCCGCAGCGGGCGTCTCCGGCACCTCAGCATCCGCCGATACCTGCTCCCCGGCTTGTCCCTCTGCCGCCAGAGCCGCTTCCAGCTCCTCCTCCGGCATCAGTTCATTGACTGCCTGGGATAAGTCGTCCTTCAAATCCGAAAAAAATCCCATTCCCTAATCCTCCATTCTTTAATCGTTGCTTATATGATGAATCGCCTCCGTATCATCTGTGATCGGAACGATCTTCGTATCCTCCATCGCCTGGATCTGCTCGATCAGTTTCGGAAGCGCCTCCACCGTCGAATCCTTGTCGGACGCATCATGCAGCAATATAATCGCCTCATGAAACTCCCGCAGTCTGGCCGTCGAATTTCTGATAATGGCCTCCGGACTGATGTAGGCTGACGACGCGTCTCCCGAAGACACATTCCAGTCGTAATAGCTCATGTCCTGCTCTTCCAGATAAGCAATCAGCTCATGCATGTCCACCTGGCTCACCGTATTGCTGCTGCCTCCCGGAAATCTGCAATACCTGCACCAGACGCCCGTCGTGTCATAGAGAAACTCCTGCAGCTTCGTCAGATCCTCCACATAGCTTTCCTTTGACTGGTAGATCTCATTATACTTGTGGCTGTAGGAATGCATCGCCAGTGTATGCCCTTCCTCCACAATCCTTTTATATAACGGCTGATATCTTTCTTCCTCTTTCCCGACCACAAAAAAAGTCGCCTTCACATCATACTCTGCCAGAATATCCAGTATCTCACCGGTATTGCTGCTTGGCCCGTCGTCAAAAGTAAGGTACACCTTTCTGATGCCGTCCTCCGTTTCGGAAACCGCGCTGTCGGGACCGGACGCATCGCGCCGGAACTCATTCACGCCGGAAGCCGTATACAGATCCCCGCCCGATTCCTCTGCGCCGGAGGCCTGTCCCATCGCCATCGCGGGCGCCGCCTGCTCACGAAGAGCGCGCAGCTCACGCTTCGCCTCATAGAGATTCACGCCAAGAACCACACACAGGATCATCAGTATCAGTATCGTGGAAAGCGGAATAATAACGAGCAGCCGCTTCATCAGTTGAAAATGTGCATCCTGCTCCGCATCCATCTTCACCGGCTCCTTTGTACTCTCTTATCCCACATTCTCTTATACTATATCACAATTGAGAGATAACGAAAAGAAAATTTATGAAAAAAGGCATAAGAAAATTTCGCCAGATTTCCACACCGGAAAGAGAGCAAAAAAAGAACCGGCGTCTCTTCCCGAAACACCGGCCTTTTTCAGTCAATACTGCGACACGTTTGTGCTGTCCACTTTTTCAAAGGGAACCCATACATATTTCCCGTCCTCACTGACACCCTCCAGCGAATCCACCGATTCCCCCTGCGCAAACCGGATCGCCGCCTTCACCGCCGCTTCTCCCTGACCGGCTCCGGACTGACATACGGTAAAAGCCATATCCCCGCTTTCAATCGCGGCGCATCCGTCCGCAGTCGCGTCCACACCCAGCACCGGCAGAGTGCTCAGATCAATACCGGCCTCCTTGCACGCCTCGATTACGCCTAGCGCCATGGAGTCGTTTTCACAGAGCACGCAGTCCACCGGGGAGCCTGTTCTCAAAAATGTCTCGAACAGATGCTTCGCCAGTTCCTGATCCCAGTCTCCGAAATCCTCAAACACATAGTTGATTTTCTTTCCGCTATTCTCCAGCGTCCGCTTCACGCCATTGGTTCTCCCGTTCGTTGCAGAGTGTTCTCTTTCCCCCTTGATCAGTACCACGTTGATCTCCTGATTGCCCGCCAGCCTGTCCAGCACATATTCCGCCTGATACTGCCCGGCCACAAATTCATCGGATCCGGCATAGAGGTATTTCCCCTCCTTCAACTGCTTTTCATCCGGACAACTGTTGATAAAGACAATCGGGATGTCGCCCGCGCTCGCTTTCAGCTCCACGACCGTCTCAATAGACACCGGACTGCAAAGAATCACATTGCAGCCTTCCTGCTTCGCGGATTTCAGGTAATTCACCTGATTCTCTATCGAGCCTTCCGCATCCTTATATTCAAACTGTACCCCCTCCGCCTCTGCGGTTTCCCTCGCCGCCGCCACAAGCGTCTCGCGGAAACTGTCCGTCTGGTTCAGGACAAGAAGCATTTTTACGTCTTTACCGGAAGCAGCGCCGCCGCTCCCACAGCCGGTAAACGCCAGTATTCCGAGCATCATTACGCCTAACAGTATTCCCGGTTTTTTTCTCATACGCCATCCTCCCCGTCCACTTTGAACATGTTCACCTGATCTGCCAGCTCTACCGCCGACTCCGTCAGCTCTTTCGCTCCTTCCGCGACCGTTTCGCTGTTTTCCGTGATGCTGTGCGCCTGCTCTACCATCGTAGTCGATGTGGCGAGAATCTCCTCGGAACTTGCCGCCTGCTCCTCCGAGATAGCGGCCACATTGACAGCTACGTTATCTACCTGCTCCACCTTTTCGATCATCTGCTGTACCAGCCGGTTGACTTCGTCAATATTGCCGAAGATCATGTCAAAGGTCTGCAATGCGCCGTTCACCAGCTCGCCGCTGCTCTGGATGCTGTTTACGCTGTCATCCGCCTGACTGACCGCGTCCTTCACGAGAACGTTGATCTCAGAGATCAGACTCTCTATATTATGTACGGAATCCGAACTGGTCTGTGCAAGCTTTCCGATCTCCGTCGCGACTACCGCAAACCCTCTTCCTGCCTCCCCTGCTCTTGCCGCCTCTATCGAAGCGTTTAACGACAGGAGATTCGTCTCGTCCGCTATATCGCTGATCACACCTGTAATCTTCGTGATTTCCACAGATGCGTTTCCTACTTTGTCAATCGCCTGCTGCAGCTTCCTCATGGATTCATTGATACTCTGCATCGCGATACCGACATTCTGCATGTCCGCTTTTCCCTGACGGGAAACCTCCACCGTCTCCCTCACCTTGAGGTCTACCTGCTTTCCGTCGTCTCTCGTATTCGCAGCGACTGCCGCAAGCGTGGTGGCGTTATCCGCTATCTCGTTCACCGATACGGAGAGCTGTTCTACCGTGTTGTTCAGCTCCTGCATCGAATCGCTCTGTAATCTGGACGCGTCATACATGTCGCCGGAAACGATGTTGCTGTTGTCCGCCTGCACATGGAGCTTGTCAGACACCCCGTGAATGGATAAAATCATACTGCGCATGGACTGGATAAACCGTTCCACGCCACGGCTCATAACGCCGATTTCATCGTTGCTCTTCGTTGTCACATGGACTGTAAAATCACCGTCGGTCATGGCCGTAATGATTCTCGTCAGCTCCTTGACCGGCCGGATCACGACCTGAACGACACGCTCGATCAAAACGGCAAGTAAGAGCAGAGACACCAGACCAATCGCAACCATAAGGATCCTTACGCCGTCGATATCCGCATAAATCGTTTTCGTCGGAATATAGGATACCAGAATCCAGTCCGTTCCTGCTATTTCCGTAAACGCCGTCATCCTGTCATCTATTTCCGCCATCTGGTAGTCGCGCTGTCCCAGCTTTTCGCCCACATCCCGCATGAACGCATCACCGGAATCGGCAAGTTTCGTGGAAATCAGACCGTTATCCCGATGGGCCAGAATCGTGCCGTCCTTGGAGTTGACCAGAAACGCCTGCGCGTCCTCCATCTCGATATAGCTGTTTACGATAATACTGATGCGCTGCAAGGACAGATCCGCTGAAATGACCTTCAAAACGTCGGAACCGTCATCCAAAATGCCGCTGGCGCTGACGAGTGCTTCCCCATTCTCATCCGTATACGCGTCTGTGAACGCCATATTCAGCCTTGTCATGCCTTCCCGGTACCAGACGGACTGTAACAGATTGCTCTCCGTCTTGTCGGACTCCGACGCCTTCATAAGCTTTCCGTCCGCCCCCGCCACATACAGCCCGTTCGGATAATTATCATTAAATTGGTAATAGCTGTCCAGTATGTGCTGCAAAGCCTCCTCGTCAGGCTGCGTCCCCTCTATCGCCCGCTTTACGGTCTGGAACGCGGACAGATTCTCATTCAGCCACGACTCAATCTCATTCGCCTGATTTGCAATCGACGAGCTTAAGAGATTCTGCGAGTATTCCGTAATGATATTCTTGGAAATCAAATAGGAAGTCGTCGCAATCGCCAGCACCATGACCGCGGCCACCGGCAGAATCGTCGCTAACAGCTTCGTCTTAATAGAGCGCATCTTCTTCGTCTTTTTTTCCATTCTCCATTCTTCCTCTTCTATCTGTTGGATGGCATCATCCGTTTACAATAGTGTTATATCTAACATAACATGGAATGAAGAATTTATCCATTTCTTTTATGATACATTTTTTCAAATATCCCTGAGACTATCTCTCATCTCCTTTTTCTTCCTTAACGCTTTTTGAATGATCTCATCCACATTACTTTCCTTTACTATTTCCCCGTCGTATTTTTGAACCTGAAGCGCTGCCTGTTTTGATAATGCCTCTTCACGTTCCTGTTCCACAAATAATTCTTTTAGATTTTCTGAATCTAAAGCAGCTTTCAAAACCTGTATTGCATATTCGGAAATATGGTCCCACCCGCCATACAGATTTCTTACTGCGCAATCAATCTGCTGGTAACTTAAAGGCTCTCCCATTCTTTTCTGTTCACTCAGAATACCAATAATATCAGACAAATCTTTCTTATAACGTCTCCCTGACATTAATTTCATGGCAACAAGATATTCTGCACTAATTGTCCTGATATTCAACACATTAGAACAGGTACGGTAATACTTAGAGTATTGCGATAATTCAGGACTATAAGAACTCGTATTCTTAAAGTCCGCATTCAGCCAGCCATTTGGCAAACCGAGCCGGTCTCCTACTGCATTAACTGCCTCCTTCATGGCTGATGATGCTGTTATGACTGCATCTATATCATAGGTCATTTCACGAAATCCATAATTGGCAAGGATTGCCGCGCCTCCAACTAACACAATCTCAGCAGGCGTATTTTTTCCATTTCTCTTCCGAAACTCTTTTGCCAGTTCCTTCAAATAATAATCCAGATTTTCTTTCGTAAAACCTTTGTCAACAGACATTCCTTATCTCACTTTCTATAATATTAAACCTCAAAAATTCAGGAATCGCTTCTTTTAAACATTGTTCTTTCCTGTCAAGGGAACCATCCAATTTTGCAGCAAGAACAACATCCCTCGGATATAATGGTTCCGGCAGCGTACAATTCCTTATATCTTCATAATCATTGCACAAGGGGAGTCCATTTTCCCTGCTCAAGTAATCTACCATAGCCAGAAGATAAAAACTTTCCCGATACCATTGCCGTTCCCAATAAGTCCTTATTTGATTCTCTTTTAAAGCATCAATAATAAAATCCATATCCCCCTTATCTTTCACTAAATGGCAGATATTACTTTTGTATATTTCAAAATCTTTTAAATTGGGCGCATCTTCATCTTCTCCAAAACATTCTGCCAGAAGTGCTTCCATTGTCACATGGAGCGTCCTTGCTAATTTATATATTGTTTCTGCCGTACATTTTTCAATCCTGGTTTTTCCTTTCACAATATCTGACAATGTAGTATATGGTACATGACTTTCCTTAGCGCACTGATAAACAGAAAGCTGCTTTTCCCTTAACAAACTCATCAATTCCATTTCCCTATTCTCCAATTTATGAATTGTTTTTTCATTGATTATAACGGTATATCGTAATAGTGTCAAGAAATGAAAGTTCTGGCATATAATAGAAAAACCCCCTGTAAATAGCATTTTCACACCACTTACAAGGGGTTTCATTATAAAAGTTTGTTACATGCCCATCTGCTTCGCCAGCTTCCCCGGAGGAAGTGGCTTCCACATTTTCTTACATACCCATCTGCTTTGCCACTTCCTCCGCAAAGTTCTCTTCCTTCTTCTCCAGACCTTCGCCGGTCTCAAAGCGGACAAATCTCTTAACGGAAAGGTTCGCGCCATTCTCCTTCGCTACCTGCTCCAGATACTTCGCAACGGTCTGCTTGCCGTCCTCAGCCTTCACATATACCTGCTCTAACAGGCATACTTCTTTAAGCTCCTTGTTCAGACGACCGTTTACAGCGCCCTCGATTACCTTATCGGGCTTGCCTGCCATCTTGGGATCGTTCTTGATCTGCTCTGTGATGATCTCCTTCTCATGCGCCTTGAACTCCTCGGAAACCTCGTCGGTGGACACATACTTCGGATAAAGAGCAGCCACCTGCATCGCGATGTTCGTGAGCGCCTCTTTCACCGCGTCATTCACAACATCCGTAGCCGCCTCAACGATAACGCCGATTCTGCCGCCGCCGTGTACATAGGTCACTGCACAGCCGTCCGCTGCCGCTACCTTCTCGAATCTTCTGATGCTCAGGTTCTCACCGATCACGGCAACCTTATCTACCAGCGCATCCTTCACGGTCTTGGACTCGTCCAGATGCCACTTCTCGCCTAAGAAAGCGTCCAGATCAGCCGCATCGGATTCCACTGCCTGCTTTGCTACCGCTTCCACATACTCCTGGAAATCCGCGTTCTTTGCCACGAAATCGGTCTCGGAGTTTACCTCTACAACCGCTGCTGTCTTCTCATCCTTAACCGCCACACGGCAAAGACCCTCAGCAGCGATTCTGCCTGCCTTCTTCTCCGCTTTCGCCTGACCGTTCTTTCTCAGATATTCTACCGCTGCGTCCATGTCGCCGTCCGTCTCGTTCAGAGCCTTCTTGCAGTCCATCATGCCCGCACCGGTCATTTCTCTCAACTCTTTTACCATTGCTGCTGTAATAGCCATCTGTTTTCCCTCCTGAATTATCTGTGCCATATCTCGCCCGGCCTGTACACCCGCAGCCAGACTCTTATTCCTCTTCTACCTTCTCCGCCTCTGCTTCCGCTGTATAATCATCAGCCTCTGCGCCCTGATTTGCCTCAACTACCGCGTCAGCCATCTTGGACACAATCAGCTTTACCGCACGGATCGCGTCGTCGTTTCCGGGGATGATATAATCAAGCTCCTCAGGATCACAGTTCGTATCGCCGATACCGATCAGGGTGATTCCCAGTGTGTGAGCCTCCTGCACGCAGATTCTCTCCTTCTTGGGATCTACCACGAAAATGCAGTCGGGTATTCTGGTCATTTCTTTGATACCGCCCAGATTCTTTTCTAACTTCTCCCACTCTTTCTTGATCTTGATGACTTCCTTCTTGGGCAATACCTCAAAGGTGCCGTCCTCAGCCATTCTCTCGATCGCTTTTAATCTCTCTACTCTGGACTGGATTGTCTTAAAGTTTGTAAGCATACCGCCCAGCCATCTTTCATTAACATAGTACATGCCGCAGCGCTCCGCTTCTGTCTTCACCGCGTCCTGCGCCTGCTTCTTCGTTCCTACAAAAAGGATCGTACCGCCCTGCGCCACCACGTCAAATACCGCTCTGTAAGCCTCGTCCACCTTGCCGACAGACTTCTGCAGGTCGATAATGTGGATGCCGTTTCTCTCCGTGAAGATATAGGGAGCCATCTTAGGGTTCCATCTTCTTGTCTGATGTCCGAAATGAACACCCGCTTCCAGTAACTGCTTCATTGAAATAACGCTCATAGTTCTTCTACCTCCGTTTGGTTGTCTGCCATATACCTTGCGCCTCCCTGCCACCCGAAGCCGGGCTTCGCTCGCCGCGCGGGATACACGCTGCTTCTGCTGCAAATCCGACTGTCTGCTTCTGCACATAAAAGGGCACCGGCATGGGCTGGGTATATGTGATTGATCAGATACATGCGCTCTGCGCGCACTCAAATACTATAACACAAAAAAATCCCCCTTGCAAGAGGGGAAACGCGAAAAACGGCCTGATTAACAGCAACGCGCTTCTTTTGCCCATGCCGGCGGCATACCGCAAAGAAGCGCTTTTTTCACCTGTCAGTTGTGGAACATATCCACAATATTTTTCAGCTTTACCACATTCTCCGAATTGGTCTCCATCAGCTCCGCATTGCCCTCTACAAGCCGGGACACATCCAGCGTCTTCTGGGCTATGCTGCTGATATTGTCGGCCGCTTCGCCAACCGTCAGCGTGATGTTGTTTACCGAATCCGCGATCTCCACTATCGCGGAAAGTAAAGTCTCCACTTCAATGCCGATGGCCTTCATATTCTCCTCGAAATCAGAAGCGTCCTGCGTATACTTCTCCGCAACGTCCATAAAGTCGCTGTAATCCTTAAGCACTGTCCCTTCAAGGAAGGAAAGAATCTCCTGTAAACAGGTCTCCATATTCCCAACCGCCTGATTGACCTCTGTGGTGATGCCGTTGATATTGCTCACCGTGGAGGATGTCTGGGAAGCCAGTCCGCCAATCTCGTCGGCTACCACCGCAAAGCCTCTTCCGGCCTCGCCCGCTCTCGCCGCCTCGATGGAAGCGTTTAACGCCAGCAGGTTCGTCTGCCCGGAAATATCCAGAATGGACTGGGTGAGCTGGTTGATTTTCTCCACCGCCCGCGCCTGCTCCATCGCCGCCGCGCTCCTCTCCTGCACGCCCCGGTACATCTGCGTGGTTTTGTTCTGGGCCTCGCCCGTTGTATTTTTCAGATCTCCGGCGCGCTGCTTGCTCTCCAGAGACGCCTTTTCTCCCACTATGGAATTATCCCGGATCGTCTGGGCGCGTTCTCTGATCTGCATTACCGTGTTGTTCACGGTCTCCATAGCCGCCGCCGTCTCCTGCATGGCCGCCGCGAGTCCCTGCGTCGTCTCCGTATTTTCCCCGCTCATGCCCTTCACCTGCCCAGTCGTATCGGAAAGCTTAAGCAGCGTATCGTCCAGATCCGAGTAGGTTGTCTTGATATCCTGCACCATGGACCGGAGGCTGGCCCGCATTTCCCTGAGGGAGTTCGCCATGCTGCCGCTCTCATCCTGCCGCTTGCAGAGCTTATCGCTGTTCTCGTTCTTAGAGAAGTTAAACTGTGCCGTCTTTGATACGATGTCATTGATCTGGGTAATAGGTCTTGTAATCACCAGCCCCATAATCACGCCTATCACCACGGAGATTGCCACGGCGATCAGCATACCTATCATAATCAGCATCGTTATACGGCTGGCCGCGCTTCTCATTTCCGCTTCCGGCGCCGTCAGCACATACTGCATACCGTTGATGAGATTTCTGTAACACATGTCTTTTTCCTGACCCTGATAGGTGTAACTGACCGGCAGTCCTTCCAACGCCGGATCAGCCAGCGCACCCGCAATAACGCCCGATGTCTCAGCCTGTGCGATTGCCGTTCCCGCCTCTATCTCTTTATGATAGGCAATATTGCCGCCTGCATCCACCAGAAAAGCGGATCCTGTCTCAAACACAGTCGCACTATCCACCATGGCCGTAAATTTGTCAAAAGCGATGTCCATTCCGATGATACCGATGGATTCCCCGTCAATGACTATAGGAATGACATAGGATACCATATAAACATTAATATTGGAATTTAAGTAAGGATCCATCCACGTCGGCTTCCCGTTCTTTACAGGTATGTAATACCATCCCACATGCTCCAGATCATCCGGTGAATACATGGAAAAATCTGTGGGAACAAGCGCCTCGAACTTTTCCGCGTCGCTGCTCCGGCTCCAGAACACGCCGCTGTCCGGCTCCGTAAATTCAGGATTATAACGAATATATGCCGTCAGCGCGCCCTCCGTATTGCCGCCGATCTCATAAAGCATCTGCTCCATAATGATGTTGAAAGCATCCACATATGCCTTATCCGTCTTAAACGCCTGCACATCTGTCAATTGCTGTAACGCGACATTATATGCCGTGTTGACGGACTGCTCCACCCTGCTCATCTGCGCGTTGAGCGCATCCGCCTGATTGGTACAGGCATACTGCATTTCCTTCTGGGAATCCTGATACACCGTTTTTCTGGAATTAATGATGCTGACTCCGCCGCAAATAAGGGATGTCAAAAGAGTACATATAATCACTGCCGCCAGAACTCTCGCTTTAATGGATCTCATATCGTCTCTCCTTTTCGCCTTGTTATCTGACTCTCACTCTATTCCTGACCTGTCACAATTCTCGCGATCTGCTCCTCCCCTGCATTCGCGGGAATGGTAAAAGTGCCTGGTCTCAGTTTCTTGTCATAGCCGTTCGCGCACAAAAAATCGTCGTAAGCGTCCGCGGAACTTACCACGCCCGCATCCGCCAGCTTTCTGGCCACCGTATAGGAGCCGTCGCCACTGGAAATGGTCACGCTTTTTGCCCCGCCCGCCGCCGGCTTCTTTTCCGTCTCCGTCTTCGGGACGTCCTCATCCTGTTTGTTCATCTCATTGGTGTCAGAAGAAGGCTTCTTTCCGCCAGTTTCCTTCGGTTTCTCCGTCTCCGCAGGTTTTTTCGCATCTGCCGGCTCCTGTGCCTCTGGTTCCGCAGGTTTTTGGACGTCTGCCGCCGCTTCCGCATCCGCAGACACTTCTGTCTCCGTCTGCGCAGGCTCAGGCGTACCCACCACAGGCTTTTTGTCATCTGCCGCCCCGGTATCTTCTTCCGCCGGATCGTCTTTTTTGACGGGATCGTCCTTTTTCACCGGATCATCCTTCCTGACGGCGTTCTCCTTCTGCGCGGACGGTTCTGCATCCTCCTGCCCGTCCTGCCCGTTTTCCTCCCGGGACGCCTCCAGAAGCGTGGAATCCTCAATCATGCCCAGCTCTTTCGCCCGGGCAATCACCTCGGCGTCAGTCATTTTCTCTTTTTTCCCGCCTCCCGGCAGGGCAACGCTCATAATAACAGCCGTTACGATAATCCCCAGACCGAGTCCGCGGAAATAATATCTTTTCTCCATACCTACATGCCCTCAAACAGGTCTATCACCAGTTTCACCTCGCCAAGACCAAGACCGAGTTCCTTGGCTATCGCCATATTGGACTTGCCGGCCTTGTGAAGCTCCAAGATTCTCTCATTACTATTACGCCCGTTATCTTTTCCTTGGGCAAAGCGGATATCTACCCCGCGCGTCTCCTCCTGCACGGCTTCGGAAGCAGGCATAACCACAGGCTCCCGTCTGGCTCCAAATTCTCTGCCGATTCCCGGTTCTCTGGCTCCATACTCCCTGCCTGTTCCAGATTCTCTGACTCCGGACTCCCTGCTGCTCCCCGGTTCTCTGATACCAGATTCCCTGCCGGTTCCCGCTTCTCTGATACCAGATTCCCTGCCGCTCCCCGGACCGCCGGACTCTCTGACGACTTCCGGCTCCCATTTGCCGAAAATACCCATCTCGGCAAAGGCCGCGCTGGTGGAAAGCTCCGGCGGTTCAGCCACATAATCCGCCTCCGGCTCATGGATAATCTCCACCCGCCTGGGTTTGATCGGCTGAAAGTCATCCTCCTGCGTATCTTCCTCCGGCTCTTCGTGAACCGGCTCGTAAGGCTCAGGCTCATATACAGGCTCAGGCTCATAAAGCGGCTCTTCCTCCGGCTCCGCCGGAAATGTTCTGGCCGCCTGCACCTCTTCCACCACCTCGGGCGCGTATGTCCCCGCGCTGTGAATCGACAAGAGATCCGTGCGGGTATCTTCCACCGCCCCCATCACGGACTGTACCGCCTCCTGCACGGCCTCCTGCGCTTCTCTGGCAGAGCTTTCCGCATGGCGGATCCGTGCCAGCGCGCCCTCCGCCGTATCCTCGGCTGCCTTAGCCTTTTTCGCCGTCTCCATGGCCGTGATTTCCGCGTCGCGCACCGTCTGCCTGATCTCGTCCGTAACCTGATTCGCTTCTCCGATATCCGCCATCAGCGTTTCGTGCTTGTCATTGAGCATATCGTAGAGGAAGGTCACTTCCTTATGGTTTTTATTGATTTCCTCCAGCACGGTATCCGAATACTCGTTGATCGCCATGATCTTTTCATTGGCCACACGCTCCATGGCGCGCTCCGTCTTCTCTATCGAATAACCGATGGTCTCATCCACTATATCGGTGATTCTGTCCCTGACGCTCTCCGCTTCTCCCTCAATCAGCTTCCTGATCTCCGCTTCGCTGATCAGCTGCACTTCTTCGTCTGCGTCCTTCTTCCCGGCCGGCAGCAGATATCCCAGAAAAAATATCCCGGCCCCAATGATAATCAGAACGATCTCTATTACACTCATACTTCTCCCTTTCGTCTTTTATGTACTATCGGCATCTCTCTTGCACCTGCCTTTGAATCAAGCGCAAAGAGACTCCGGGAGTACATCTTTTGGCACGCCGTTTCCGTGGGCTACCCCGAAATCTCAAAGGTACTCACGCCCTTTAACAAAACCTTGCCGTCAGGCTCTCTGCTCTGCTTTTTCCTGTTCCGGCCGCCGTCTCCATGGTATTCGCTGCCTCCCTTTTCCTTGGCATCGAATTTTTTTTGATGGTTTTCCGTCTTATTTTTTTCGTTGACCCGCTGTGTCTGTTTCTCCACCTGTCTGGTCATCTGCTGTCCGAAATTGGTCTGATCCACCAGACCCTTCGTATCTTCATTATGCTTGACAGTCGTAAAGTCCTGCGCTCTCGTTATCTGCCCCTGCATTTCCACAAAACCGATCGCCATAGTATCTCCCTCCTAGAGCGGCGCCATCTTCACATCGCCGCGCTCTCTGATAAACCGGCAGTAATGAGCAGTCTTTTGCACTACCATGGACACGTCACCGATACAGATCCGTGTACCGGGATATACCTCGCCTTTTACAAACACTACGGTATCCGAAGAACCCAGCGTCTGCTTGTGCAGTTCTTCAATTTCGCTCTCAGCCGCCGCTATCGCTTCTATTTTCTGCTTATTTAACGCCGCCATGGACTGTACCTGCTGAATCTGTTCCGGACTCAGCTTCGCCCCCCTGGCCAGCTTCTGTTTCGCGGAAAGCAGCGTAGGCTGCACTGTCTGCAAAAGTTTCGTGTCCTCACCGATCTGCTTCTGGAGCTGGTTTATACGCGCCTTTAGTTTGGGATCGGTTCCCACCTCCACAATGGTATCGGCTCCCATCTCCGAGCCGAGGGTTTTCACATGAATGTTTCCCCTCGCGCTGACCTTTCCGCCTGTGATAAACCCGCGCCGGCCGTCCACATTAACCTCACCGCCGGCCGTCACCCTGCTGTGCAGAATGGACTCGGAGGCCACATACCCTTCCGCCTCCGCGGTTGCATTTTCCAGGAATTTCGCCACAATATTGCCGTCCGCCTTAAGCACGCCCCGGCCCATGCCGTTCATTCCTCTGGCGATGATAATATTACCGCCCGCAGTAAGCTGTGCGCCTTCCACAACGCCCTTGACCACTATGTCACCTTTGGCTTTTACCTGAAAGTTCGTGGCCACATTGCCGTTTATCTGTACATTGCCCTCATAATCAATATTGCCTGTGGAGTTATCCACATTCTCCACCATCAGCTCATCGGAGACGAAAACCGAGCCTTCCACCAGTTCCACGTGCCCGTCCGCCTGCGCGGTGAGCACAGTGCGGTCTTTGGAAATTTCAATATTGCGCCCGTACTTTAAAGTTTCCTTCCGCACCTCCGCAGGAGCGATCCGGTTGCCCGCAAGATCCTCTCCCGGCTCGCCTTGCACTTCCGGATGCAGAACTGCCAGCACGTCTCCCTTATTACAATGATTTAGTATATTCAAATGGAAGAAATCTACGCTCCCATCCTCTTTCAGCGTAGGCTTCACCTTTTTATCCGTGTTAAATTTATATTCAATGAACGCATGTTTCCCCTGAACCGGTTCACGCCCCTCGGCTACCAGAATCTCTTCCAGATAATTCCTTTTCGCGAAAAATCCCTCTATGGCCTCCGTGCGGATGCCGCACTTGATCCCCCGAAGCTTAAGATCCTTCATCATCTCTTCGGCCGTCATATTTTCGCCGCCCTCGGAGGCGGCATAGAACTTCACAAAGGCCCGCATTTTATCAGGCCCGATACGCAGCTTATAACATTCTCTCTCCGGAAACCTCGTCTCATTCCCCAGACTGATCTCCTGCTTCTCATTTTTCGCGCGCTCCACCGCTCTTTTCAGTGCAGGCAGATCGCAGGCATAATCCTTCATCGTCAGATACTCAACCACGTCGCCGACATCGACAGGTTTTCCATCCCCTGTAGGCGGAAACAGTTTAAGCGACGACGCCCCTTCCCGGTTCACCAGTCTGAAATATCCGTTCATATACCCCCCTGTTATAACTATTCAGTTCCTTCATAGTTACAGGCATCAAACCATGCTAAAATCACTTCGTGATTGGTTTGATGCATCGCTGCCACTATATTTTCATACGGATTTTGCAGCAAAGTGCAAAATTCTGTGCCAAATAATTCTCTCTCTTCTTACTTTCTCTTTTCCGTATCTGTGAGGATACCGATATAGTTCCCCATCCTCCCCCTCATCTTCTGTAAAGCTCTGGTGTGGAGCTGCGATATTCTCGACTCGGACACCTCCAGTATATTGCTGATTTCCTTGAGCGTCAGATCCTCGTAGTAATAGAGGACAATTACCTTGCGCTCCTTTTCCGTCAGAAGCTCAAGCGCCTGTTCGAGCATCTTTTTTAATTCGTCCCTCTCCAGAATCTCTTCCGGCGAATCAAAAGCCGCGCTCTTCGTGCTCCCCGCCTCATTGGAAACCTCGCTCCCCTGCTCTAAAAACTCATTCAGGGACACCACATTGGTAATTTTCATCTGGGACTGCCAGTCAAGGTACTCCTCGTCCGTAATTCCCAGAATTTTTGCGATTTCCTCATCCGTGGCGCTCCTGCCGTACTGCGTCTCGATCTCTTTGATGGCCGCGTCGATCCGCTTCTGCTTCTGTCTGATGGTCCGCGGAATCCAATCCATTTTACGGATCTGGTCGAGAATCGCTCCCCGTATTCTCAGACTGGCATAGGTCTCAAACTTGACGTCCTTCATGCAGTCAAACTTATCAATCGCGTCAATCAGTCCGAATATCCCGTAGCTTACCAGATCTTCGTACTCCACATTGTACCCGAGATACATGCTGAGACGTCCGGCCACCACCTTCACCAAAGGCGCATATTCCAATATGATCTTTTCACGTACCTCCGGGGACTTGTTACCCGCGTATTCCTCCCAGAGTTTCTTTTTGCCTGTATCGTCCATTCTGAGTCCCTGCTTACCTTTTTACGTTTATCTTACTCCGAAGGTTCCTTTTCTATTACTTCGCCCTCCTCCATGTGGGCCTCCTCTATCTGTTGCTCAAATCTGTCCAGCATAATCTGCAGGATTCTTCCGACAAAATAGAACCCCAGCAATACGCACAGCAGAACAATCAGCATCGTCTGCAGATCATAACGGAAAATGCGCATGGTAATGCTGACAACCGCTCCGGCAAGTAACATGATAAAAGGAGGGATCAATCTACGCTTTCTCGCCTTCGCTTGTCTCTCCTCTTCCTCCCGCTTCTCCCTCGCCTCACGCTGGGCCGCAGTTTCAATTTCCTCCTCCGGCGCAAGCCCTTCTTCCAGCTCTTCTGACTCTTCCGCCGTCTCGGGAGCTTCCGCCGCTTCTTCGCTGTTCTTCTCTTCCCAGTCCACTTCGTTACCCTTCCATTATCTTCCTATCTTCTATTTTTATCCTCTTTTGTCTTCCGGATCCCGCTCTTCTTCCGGATCAGATCTTGTACTCCTGCTTACCTACCGCCCTGATCACAAAATCCCCGGTCTCAGGATAAAAAATAACGGTCCTCCCAAAATTCTTGCCGGTATCTTCCGCCAAAATCGGGATATGCAGCTCCGCCAGCTTCTTCTTGGTCGCCTGTACGTTTCTCTCGCCCACACGGACCATCTCACTGTTGCTGTTAAAGCCAAACATCTGCGCGCCGCCCGCAATCTTGGCGACCAGACGGCTTCTGTTCGCCCCTTTTCTGGTCACCTGCTTCACCAACTCCTCTATTCCCGTGTCAGCAAACTTCGGTATATTAGAGTTGTTGCGAATCGTCGTAGAGTCCGGCAGCATAATATGCGCCAATCCGCCGATCTTTGTGACCGGATCACGGAGCGCAATACCTACACAAGACCCCAGTCCCAGAGTTGTAATCCTGTCAGGACTGACGCATACATTTAAGTCGGCCATTCCGACCTTTATCTCTACACTCATAACACCGCGTTCTCCCGTTTACACTTTTTTTATTCCATCCCCATGTGCGCCGTCCGATCAGATATTGATTCCCAGCGCTGTCAACATCCTGCCATAAGAATCCAGATCAGGAATCAAAATAAAATACCCGTCCAATACCATCTCGTCGAAAAACTGTGTCTGAATCATTAACATTCTGTCGCCGAGGGCGGCAAACTCAATCGCCGGTACGCTCAAAATCGCTCCCGCCATATCCACCGTCAAATCCGGCACGGAAGGGAAAATCGCCAGATTCGTAATGCTTGAGAGGGAATTTAAATAAGAACCGGTGATAATGTTTCCCACTTCTTTCAATGCGGAAAACTCCATCTCCGTAAACTCGTCGCCCTCCGACTCCATCCCCATCAGCTTGCCAACCAGATGCTTTGCCGCCGCCTTTTCCAGCAGAAACATAATACTGCCCTTGATATCGCCCTCGATGCCGAGGTAGATACCCGCCATGACCGTCTCCTCGCCGACCATGGCCTCGCCCAGCTCCTTGAACTCAAGAAGCTGTACCTTCGGCACCGCCATATCCACCTTGCACTGCATCATCTGCGCCAAAGCCGTGGTCGCGTTTCCGGCGCCGATATTGCCCAACTCTCTCAGGACGTCGAAATATTCATTTGACATTTCGTCTAAACTGATTTCGCCCACTCTTGCTCCTCCTATACGCTTTCCAGCACAACCGAATTTAAATCAAGCAGGGAGATCAGTCCCCCGTCGCTCTTGCCGACTCCGCAGAGGAAGTTTGCCTTCTCATCTTTTGAGTCATAAGCTACTTTCTCAATTCTTTCGTTTTCCAGCGTTACAACCTCTCTGACCTCATCGACAATCACACCGATGGTTCCCTGCTGCTCCAGCTTCAAAATGATAATTCTGCTGGATTTCGTCTCCACATCCTTCTCCAGCCCCATCTTGATGCGGATACTCATAACGGGAATCACCTCACCCCGCAGATTAATCACGCCTTTTAAATAATCGTCCACCTTCGGCACTCTGGTAATGTGCTGCATCCTTACAATATTATCTATGTATTTGATGTCAATACCGTACTGCTCCTCACCGAGCTTTATCACAATAAACTGTGTGGTCTGTCCTGCCGGTCTTAATTCTTCTACTTCATTCATGCTCTTCTCCTCCCTTCTGTCAGATCAACGAATTGGCATCCAGAATCAACGCAACCTCACCGTCGCCAAGAACCGTCGCGCCGCTGATAATCTTGCACTTACTGATATACTTGCCAAGCGACTTGATAACGATCTCCTGCTGTCCGATCAGTTCATCGACCACAAGACCTGCCAGCTTATCGCCCTTCTTAACGACAACCACAACCAGATTTTCCTCCGGATCCTTCTTGCTCGGAATATCCAGAATCTCATTCAGCCGGATCAGCGGGATAACCAGATCACGGAGCTGAATCACTTCCTTCGCCTGTACCAGCTTCACATCGCTGGGCAGGATATCCTCGATGGTCTGGATGGAACCGAGTGCGATGGCGTACTTCTCATCGCCGATCTCCACCATCAGAGCCTGAATAATAGCCAGCGTCAGCGGCAGTCTGATCGTCCATGTACTGCCCTCTCCGAGCCTGGACTTCACCTCTACCTCACCGCTTAAGGACTCGATCATGGATTTCACCACATCCAGACCAACACCGCGGCCCGACACGTCAGATACCACCTTTGCGGTGGAGAAGCCTGCGTTAAAGAGCAGATCAATAATCTCCTTCTCGCTCATGGCCTCACCCTGCTCCGGGGTGATAACGCCGCGCTCTATGGCTTTGTTTTTAACTGCCTTTGTATCAATACCGTTACCGTCATCCCTTACTTCGATGACAACGTTATTACCATCCTGATAAGCGTCGAGGAAAATAGAACCGACTTCCGGTTTTCCTCTCTCCTTACGCACCGCTGCGGACTCCAGTCCGTGATCGGCGGAATTACGAAGCAGATGCATCAGCGGATCGCCGATCTGATCCACCACGGTACGGTCAAGCTCCGTCTCCTCACCGCTCATGTACAGCTCCATCTTCTTACCCAGCTTCTTTTGCAGGTCGCGGACCATACGGGGGAACTTATTCACGGTGCTCTCGATCGGCACCATCCTCACCTTCATAACCGACTCGTGCAGGGAAGTGGTCACGCTCTCAAGATACTCGATCTGTTCATTCACCGCCTGACTCGAATTGCCGGACATTGCGGATGCCGATACGAGAGAGTTCTTCGCGATAATCAGCTCGCTTACCAGATTCATCAGCGTGTCCAGCTTCTCAATATCCACTCTGACAGTCCGGTTCACCACCGGCTTGTTTGCGGGCGTCTTTTTCGCTGCGGGTGCAGGAGCCGGTGCGGGCGCGGACGTCTGTGCTGCTTCCGCCGGAGCCGCTGTCTGGGTCTCTGCAGGGGGCTGCGCCGTCTCTGCAGGTGCAGGAGCCGGTGCGGGTTCCTCGCTCTCCGCCGCATGGGATTCTTCCGTCGTCTCTGCGCCCACATCATCCAGATTCAATACGCTGCCGGAAACATCTTCTATCTCGGAAACTGCCCTGGCCGCCGTCACAACCTCATTCAGTTCCGCCTCGGAGACAATAATCAGGCTGAAATGCAGGTCAAACTTCTCATCCTCGATATCCTGGGAAGAAGGATCGGATACAATGATTTCGCTCGTCTCCTCAATCGCCTTAAACACCAGAAAAGCTCTGGCCGCTTTCAAAATACATGATTCCTGAACCTTTACCGTAAGCCCGTAAACGCGCTTTCCCTGCTTGAGCGCTTCGCTCAGCACGCTCTGCTGGTTCTCGTTCAGCTTAATTCCCACAAAGCCGCCCCCGGCTGCTGCAGCCGGTTCCGCAGCCTTCGCCTGCTGTGCCGGAGCCGGGCTGTCGCCGGAACCGCCGCCCATAATATCATTCAACCGCTTAATCAGCGCGCCATTATCATTGGTACCCTCGTCGGAGCTTTCCCTGATATTGGTGTTATACTCCTCCAGCGCGTCAAGGCACTGGAACAGCACGTCAATCATATCCGCCTTCACCTTGACATTGCCGTTTCTCACCTCGGAAAAAACGTTCTCCATGTCATGGGTCAGGGTCTGCATCCTCTTATAGCCCATCGTTCCCGCCATACCCTTCAGGGAATGGGCCGCACGGAAGATCTCATTGATCGTGTCCATGTTTTCCGGATCCTGCTCCAAAGAGAGAATCTGCGTATTCAGATTTTGCAGATGTTCATTGGTTTCATCAAGGAAAATCTCAAGATACTGGCTTACATCCATATTATTTTACCCCCACGTTTGTTATGATTTCCTGTGCGATCTGCTCAAGCGGCACGATCTGATCCGCCAGTCCCGCATTCACGGCACTCTTCGGCATCCCGTACACGGCGCATGTACCCGCATCCTGAACAATCACATGTATTTTCTTTTTTTCCTTTAGATGTTGGATCCCTTCTGTACCGTCAGCGCCCATCCCCGTCATTACCACGCATACAACCCTGTCGAATTTGCTGTCCATCAGGGATTCATACATGTAGTTCGCACAGGGTTTCACACCTTCTCTGGCCGGTTCGTCCGAATAATGGATCGTATACTTCCCCGCCACATTCAGAATGTTCAGATGCTTGCCCCCCATAGCCACATAGACATAACCGGGCATAAGCACATCCCCCTCCGCCGCCTCCTTGACGGTAACCTCGCTCAGTGAATTGAGCCGTTCCGACAGGGACGCCGTAAAGCCGGGCGGCATATGCTGCACCACCACCACCGGCACCTTCAGGTTCGCCGGGAGTTTCGGAATCACCGCCTGCAGCGCCTTGGGGCCGCCCGTAGAGCTGGCCAGCGCCACAATCTGGGTTCCCGAATTGTAGACTGCCTTTCCCGAAGGCGGCGCAGGCGCCTTCCTCTCCGTTTTCTCCGGCACCGTAAACGCACCCGCCCTGCCTGCAATATTCCTCACAGGCGTCGTTCTGGGAGAGGTCAGCGGCGTTACCGGCGCTGTCGGAGCCGGCGCGGGCATCTGTGTCTGCACCGGAGCCTGCGGCTCTAAATCCGTCACGGCTGCCAGAATCCGCAAAAGTCCCTGACTGAATGTACCGTTACGACAGTCCAGCGCACTGGTAGGCTTGTGGATAAAATCCAATGCGCCCAGCTCCAATGCGTCCAGCGTAATTTTCGCGCCGTCCGCCGTATCCGTGCTGGCCATAATAATCCTTGCCGAGATCTTACGCTTCTGCAGCTCTTTCAAAAGCTCCAGACCGTTCATCTGCGGCATATTTACATCCAGCACCACCGCGTCGTAAGTTTTCCTGCTCAACAGACTCAGCGCGTCCAGACCGTTTACCGCCCTGTCCTGTACACGGAATCGTTTATCTGATTCAATTATATCACAGAGCACCCTTCTCATGAGTGCAGAATCGTCAACCAGCAATATATTTTTCATATTTTCCCTCCGGCAGTTCAGCCCCCTGTCATTTTGTGGGTTTTCCTCGCCTCGTCAAAAATATACTGAATTATTTCCTCTCTGTCCCGGGGATCCACGTTCACGTACTGTACGCGATGGTCAAATACGCCCGGCTCCTTCTCCAGTTCATTCACCGCCAGAACCTTCCCCACTAGCCGGTACTCTTTCTCCCGTCCTTCAATCTGTAAATGATACTTACACAGAATCAGACTGTTCACTTCATATGCATAGTATGCGACAAACCGCAGTCCTCCGCCGCTGATATCCACGATCACGCTGCTTTTCAGCGGCAGCTCCGGCAGCAGCTCCTCCTGCGCGGCCAAAGAGATCTCTTCCTCCTCGCCAAGCTGTCTGGAATCCATCTCCAGCGCACAGCTGAACCGGTAGTACTCCCTTCTCTGGTAATTGCGCAGATTACTCGTCAGATCCATCACCAGCACATACTGTCCGTTAAAACGGTAGCGGTCTACCACCCGCGCGGTACACTGATAAACGACATTGTCACCGAAAAAATACATATCGTACTCACCGTCCACCGGCAAAAGGATCAGCTTGCCCTCCTCAATCGGCATGGCAACCTCCACACGGTCTTCCGTAAGTACCTTCAAAAGCCGGCTCCGGTGGGCTTTTCGCTGCCTGCTGTCCTCCGGCTCCCGCTCTCTGCCTATTGCCTTGAGCTCTACCTCTCCACCCGAAGCCACATACTTTGATAAAATGCCTGACATGTCTTACCTCCCGGCCTGCACACCGGCCGTCTATCTGCCTGAAATGATATGGGACAGGAATGCCGCCATACCGCGTCTTGGAATATTTTTGTCCGGTTCCCTGTTCATCAGCTTCGCCGCTACGATCTCATAGGCGATGGCTGATCTGGCCTTGGGATTATCCAGCGATACCGGCATCTGCTGCATCACCGCCTTCGCCAGAAGCTGATCCTGTGGTATCATCCCCAGATAAGAAACCGGCACATTCAGATAGCGCTCCACCACCGTCTCCAGCTTCCCGTAGAGCGAAAGCGCCTCCTGCTCTCCTGTCACTTTGTTGGCCAGCACCTTTACCTGCGTCGACTCCGCCCGATAGCGGGGATGGCGGCCAAGCGCCTTTAAGAGCGAATAGGAATCCGTAATGGAAGTCGGCTCCGGTGTGGTCACCAGCAGTATTTCGCCGCTGGCCACCAGAAATTCCAGCACCGTGTCGGAAATCCCGGCTCCCGTATCCACGATAATGGTTTCCGCCATTTCATCCAGCTCCGCCAGATTGTCAATGATATACCCCACATTATCCTTATCCAGATTCGACATCCCCGTAATCCCGGAACCGCCCGATATGAAGCCTACGTCCATAGGACCCCATGTAATAATATCGCTGATGCTTTTCCCCTGATAAATTAAATCACACAAGTTATGTTTGGGCACCGCCCCGAACATGATCTCTATATTGGCAAGCCCGAAATCCGCGTCCAGAATAATAACCTTCTGTCCCATTCTTCGAAACTGTATGGCAAGGTTGATGGCCGTGTTCGACTTTCCCACGCCGCCCTTACCGCTCGTGACGGTGATGACTCTGGCCAGAGGACGCTTCGGCGGAGCGCTGCCCTTTATTATCCTTCTCAGTTGTTCAGCCTGATCCATCCGCTAGGCCTCCTCTTTCGTTCTTCCTCCGGTCAGTTCTTCCCGCCGAGCAGTCTCTTAACCGTCTTCTGGGGATTAAAGTCCTCTATATCGTCCGGCACGTTCTGTCCGTATGTCACATAAGAGAGCGACGCTCCCGTATAAAGCCGCAGATTCAGCAGATTTCCCAGCGTCGTCGTCTCGTCCAGCTTCGTGAAAATCAGCTTGTAATCCGCCATCTCTTTATAGGAATCCGCTATGCTGATCAGATCCTTGTATTTCGTCGTCGCGCTTAAAACCAGATGAACCTCACTCTCCACCCTGTCGTCCACGGAATGTATAATATTACGCATGTTATCTTTTTGTGTCGCGTTCTGGTGGGAGTGTCCCGCCGTGTCAATCATAATATAATCGTAGTCCCTGAAATCCTCCAGCGCCTTGTTGATTTCTTCCACCGTATAGATCACGCGGAAAGGCACCTCCAGAATGTTCGCGTAAGTGCGCAACTGCTCCGCCGCCGCTATTCGGTAAGTGTCCGCCGTCAAAAGCGCCACCTTCTTCTTCTCATCCACCCGGAATTTTGAAGCGATCTTGGCAATCGTAGTGGTCTTTCCGACGCCTGTGGGACCGATGAAAAAGACAAGCTTAATGCCGCCTCCCGCCGGTTCGATACCGCTGGGTTTTCCAAACTTGAGAATCATCTTCTGGTAAATGTTCGCCAGCGCATAGTCGAAGGGAATATTCGGCTTATTGATCAGCTCGATCTCATCCATGATCTCTCTGGCGTACTTCTCGTCTACCTCGTTCTCCAGCATCGTGTCATGCAGAAGATGCATGAACTTATCCGTTTCCGTCTCCTCTTTTTTCTCCTCCTGCGGCTCCTCCTTCTCCTCCTCGGGCTTTTGGAGCTGCTGTTCTAAGAGCGACTGTAAACTGTCCAGCTTCTCTTCTATGGCGCTGTTATTTTCCCCTTTCTCTCTTATGGGGCCGTTGTTCTCCTGCTTCTCCGGCCTTTCTATAACAGGTGTATTTTTAACTGTCTCCTCTTCCTTCTCCTTGTTCTGGCTGGACGCAATCACGCTGTTGATGGCTGACACCGCCGCCGTCAGCTTCTCGCTCTCCTCCTCGAGAGCCACTGTGACCTCCACCATCGGCGATTTCAGAAACGCGAAAAGACCCTTGCTTTTCACGGGCTTCACGTTCATCACGACCACGCCTTCTCCCAGTTCCGCTCTGGCGTTTTCAATCGCTTCCTTTTCGGTTTTCGCAATAAATTTCTTTATTATCATTATGCTGTCACCATCCCAACAGACTGTAATTCAACACTGGATTCCACCTCATTGTAGGACACAACAACCAGATCTTTATAGTAGTCCTCCGTCAGCTTCTTAAAGTAAGCACGCACAATGGGGGACGTGATCACAAGCGGGATCTTGCCCAGATCTTCCAGCTTCTTGACCTCTATGCCAAGAGATTCCATAATGCTCTTGGTCTTTGCGGGATCGAGGGTGAGATAAGCCCCCTGCTCCGTCTGCTTGACGCTTGCCATAATCTCCTGCTCCAGCTTCGGATCTAACGTCACCACGCTTGTCGTCTCGTTGGCCGGGAAGAACTTGCCCGAGATCGCACGCTTTAAGCTCTGTCTGACATATTCCGTCAGAATATCGGTATCTCTCGTGGTAGTCGCATAATCCGCCAGCGTCTCGAACACGGTAAGAAGATCCCTGATGGAAATGCCCTCTTTCAGGAGATTCTGCAGCACCTTCTGTATCTCGCCCAGTCCCAGAAGCTTGGGCACCAGCTCCTCCACAAGGGAAGGATTCGTCTCTTTTAAATTGTCCACCAGACTCTGTACATCCTGTCTCGTCAAAAGCTCCGATATGTACTGTCTGATAATCTCCGTCAAATGCGTCGCGATAATGGACGGCGGATCTACCACGGTATAACCCATGCTCTCCGCACGCTCTCTCTGTCCCTCCGTAATCCAGATGGCGGGCAGATGAAAAGAAGGCTCGAAGGTGGGAATACCCGTGATCTCTTCCTCCACATAACCGGGATTCATGGCCATATAGTGGTCGAAAAGAATCTCGCCTTCGCTGACCTGCACCCCTTTTATCTTAATAATATACTGGTTCGGATTCAACTGTATGTTATCACGCAGACGGATAATCGGCACAACTGTACCAAGCTCCAGCGCAATCTGTCTTCTGATCATAACCACACGATCCAGCAGGTCGCCGCCCTGATTGACGTCCGCCAGCGGAATAATACCGTAACCGAACTCCAGCTCGATGGGGTCCACCTGCAAGAGTGAGGTAACGTTCTCGGGCTGTCTGATTTCCTCCGCCGCCGCTTCCTCCTCGTCCGCCTCGTGCTCGATCACGGCCGTCTCGATGGTTCCGGCCATCACTCTGCCGACTACCACAAAGATCAGACCCAGACCCACGAATACCACCGGATTCAGAGGAGTAACGATTCCCAAAAAGGCCAGAACCGCACCCACAAGATACAGCACCTTGGGCGTACCGAAGAGCTGGCTGATCAGAACCGTACCGAAATCCGCCTCCTTGGATCCCTTCGTCACGAGAATACCTGTGGCAAGAGAGATCAGAAGAGACGGGATCTGGCTTACCAGACCGTCACCGATGGTCAGGATCGTATATTTATTGAGCGCATCGACTACCTCCAGTCCCTGTCTGAACACACCGAAGGAAATACCGCCCACAATATTGATAAAGGTGATTACCAGACCTGCTGTCGCATCTCCCTTTACATACTTCACGGCACCGTCCATGGAACCGAAGAACGTGGATTCTTCCTGAATCTTTTCCCGGCGCTTCTTCGCCTCCTCGTCCGTAATGGCTCCGGTATTTAAGTCCGCGTCGATAGCCATCTGCTTACCGGGCATCGCGTCCAGCGTAAATCTCGCCGTCACCTCAGCCACACGCTCGGAACCTTTGTTGATAATCATAAACTGCACGATAATCAGAATCAGGAATACGAGAACACCGATTAACAGATCGCCGCCGCCCACATATTCACCGAAAGTCTGCACCACGTTACCGGCGTCACCCTTAGACAGAATCAGTCTCGTGGAGGAAACATTCAGCGCGATTCTGAAAACCGTCGTGAAGAGCAGGATCGTCGGATAAAATGACATCTGTAACACTTCATTGGCAAACATACAGCCAAACATAATTGTAAAGGCGACCGCGATATTGCAGGCCAGAAGAACGTCCAAAAGTCCCGATTGAATCGGAACGATCAACATGATAAACGCCGCCAACAGATACAGCGTAACGCCTACATCTCCCAGTCTCAGCTTCTGCACCGCGCATCACCTCCTTTCAGACTTTTTTAATAACAATCGCTATATAAATAAAACCTAAACCTTTCCTTTTAAGTGGTATACGAAAGCCAGCACCTCGGCCACCGCCTGATACAGCTCCGGCGGCACCACGCTGCCCACGTCCACATTCGCATAGAGCATACGGGCAAGGGGTTTATTTTCTACAATCTCGATGCGGTTTTCTTTCGCCACATCCTTAATCTTCTGCGCCAGATAATCGGCGCCCTTCGCCACCACAAAGGGGGCGTCGTAAAGCTCCGGCTCATACTTGATCGCCACGGCAAAATGGGTCGGGTTTGTGATAACCACATCCGCCTCGGGAAGCTGCTGCATCATACGCCTTCTGGAAGCTTCCATCATCCTCTGTCTCTGCTTACTCTTGATCTGGGGGTCACCTTCCTGATTCTTATACTCGTCCTTGACCTCCTGCTTCGTCATCTTCATGTCCTTTTTGAACTTGATTTTCTGATAAGCAAAGTCAGCGGCCGCAATCAGCATATAGAACATGGCGATCCGGATTCCCAGATCAATCACCAGCACCCCGACCTGCACGATTCCCTGATTCAGTGACACGTCATAGAGCTGGTAGAGCGGGGGCATGTTTTTTTCGAGATAATTATACACCACATACCCGATCAGCGTCAGCTTCAATACGGATTTTATAAGTTCCATCAGCGAATTGGCCGAAAAAATCCGCTTCACGCCGTTCACCGGATTCAGTTTACTGAACTTCGGTTTAAGCGGCTTCGAAGTAATCTTCCATTTCACCTGCAGAAGGTTCGTGATAAAAGCCACCAGAAATCCCACAAGCAGAAATGGCGCGATAATCTGCAAAATCCGCAGCAGGGCGTTCACAAAAAGCATCCGGAAGGTCTGTACCTGAATGTGCCCGTCGTAAAGCTTCACGTACTCCGGAATCCGGGAATAAATGCTCTGCATATTCCCCACAAAAACCGTTCCCATGTACTCTGCCAGAAAGCGAAGCATCAAAAAGGCCGCAAGCATTTCAAACGCGCTGGTCACCTCTTTGCTCTTGGCCACCTGTCCTTCTTTACGGGCATCCTCCAGCTTTTTACTGGTAGGCTCTTCTGTCTTTTCTCCGCCCGGACCGTCCTTGGCAAAGAACTGGAGATTATACCTTAAAATCAAACCATCCCCTCCACAAAAGATACAATCATACGTTTCATCTGCGTGAATACGTTGTCCGACAAAGCAGGCAGCATCCGCACAGAGAGAAAGAGGATTCCCAGTCCCACAAGCACCTTAAGCTGCATACCCACGGCAAACATGTTAAGCTGCGGGGACACCTTGGCAAGCACGCCAAGCACACAGTTTAAAAAGATCATTGCACAGAAGATCGGCAGTATGATACGGAATCCGATGATGATATAATCCCCGAGAAACATAATAATGGACTGTAACAGCGCATCATGCTTAAAAATCGCGCCGTTCACCGGAATTAAGGTAAAGGTCTCAGCCAGCGCCCTGATCAGGTACTGGTATAAACCTGAAATAATCATAAAAAGCGTAAACATATACTGATAAAACACACCGGTAAAGGTTGCCTGCTCTTTGGTGGTCGGATCAAGCAGAGAAACCATCGACAAACCGATCTCCATGTCCGCAATACTACCCGCAAACGAAGTCACCGTAGTGCATATCTGGGCTCCCCAGCCGACAAGAAAACCCGTCAGCGCCTCCTTCATCACAATCACCGCATAGCCAGGGAGCGTGTTGTAAACCACCTCATTACGGTCCACTGACTGATAGAGCAGATAGGCAAAAAAGATACTAAAGCCAACTTTCACCCTGTGCGGCACATTCGACATACTAAAAAACGGAGCAACATACACAAAGCAACTGACCCGCACCAGAATCAACAGAAAATATTCCAAATCCGCATAAGTAAAGCTGATATCCAACATAATGTCACTTTCCTCTGGCGCAAACGATCTTTATCCGAGATAGAGGTTAAAATCTGTCCACAGCCCTGTCATAAACTCCACCATATTATTCATAACCCAGTGGCCCATAAGCATCAGCGACAGAAAAATAGCCAGCACCTTCGGCACGAAAGTAAGCGTCTGTTCCTGAATCGACGTGACCGTCTGGAAAATACTCACAAGCAGACCCACGCACAGAGACACCAGAAGCATTGGCGCACTGCATTTGATAATTGTATAAATTGCCTGCGCGGCAATCTCGGTGACGTCATTGACTGTCATCTACCCACACTCCGTTCCCTATAACCTGCAAACCGCTGTCTGTCCGCGCGCCATACAGGCTGCCTTTCGCGTACATGCCCTGTCACCGGACAGACGCTCAGTAATAAAATGTCTCCACGACTCCCTTGATCACCAGATACCAGCCGTCCGCCAGCACGAACAGAAGTATCTTAAACGGCATGGAAATCGTCGTCGGCGGCAGCATCATCATACCCATACTCATCAGCGTGGAAGCCACCACCATGTCAATTACAATAAACGGAATATATATAAGGAAACCGATAATAAACGCCTGCCGCAGCTCGTTTATGATAAACGCGGGCACAAGCACGCTGATCGGTATGTCGTCCAGTTCACCATTCCACTCGGTACGGCTCAGATCCATAAAAAAGTTTACGTCGCTCTTCTGGGTCTGCGCGTACATAAACTGTCTGATCGGCGCCGCCGCCGCCGTGAGCGCCTCCTCCTGGGTCAGCTCTCCCGCCTCGAAAGGCACGACCGCGTCCGTGTAAACCGCCGCTATCGTAGGCTGCATCACATAGAAGGTCAGAAACAGAGCTATGCCGATCAACACCGTGTTCGGCGGCGCTGTCTGCGTGTTTAACGCCTGCCTCGTAAAATGGAGTACAATAATAATCCTCGTAAACGAGGTTAACATAATAATCAATGACGGTGCAATAGCAATCAAGGTAAGAATGATCAGAATACGCAGGGCGCCATTCACACTTCCGTTACCGTTGTTGTACGTAACCGTCACCGTATTGGCAATATTCAGTTCAGCCAGATCTTCGGCACTCTCCGAGGCACCGGGCGGATCCACATTGGTTCTCTCACTCTCCGTACCTGTGAGATTGGAGTCCCTGTATGGCGTATCAGTCACCGTATCCGGTCTGTTATCCTCCACCGCATAGGCAGTCTGCCCCCAGCTAAGATAGAATATGCCTGCCATCATCAGCAGGCATATTAATTTTGCCAAATGATATCCGGAAAAATATCTCTTCATTCGTCTCGCCCGTCTTCTTTTTCCAGGATTCTTTCTTTTTGTATTTTTGCGAGCACATCCCTGAAAGTGGACGCACTTCCCAAAGACCCCTCAGGAAAGTTTAAATCCTCCTCGGGAACCTCTGTTAACATTGTAACAGTATCTTTACAAACTGCAACCGCCAAATATTTCCGCCCGACCCTGACGATCTGCACGTACTTATTATTCGACAGCCGGAGCGATTCAATCAGCTCCATGTTCGCGCCTGCAGACCTGCTCTTCTGATAGCCGCCGATCCATCTGGTCACAAAGGCCGTGATCGCCAGCACGAACACAAACAGTATCAATACTGTCATAAACTGCACATAGGAGTCAGCCCTGTCTGATAATGCAGCAGCAAGAAGCATTATCCTACAACCTTCTTCACAGCCTCTAATACACGGTCAGCCTGAAAAGGTTTTACAATAAAGTCCTTAGCGCCGGACTGAATGGACTCGATAACCATGGCCTGCTGACCCATAGCAGAGCACATGATAACCATTGCCCCGGGATCACCCTCCTTGATCTTCTTGAGAGCCTGAATACCATCCATTTCAGGCATCGTGATGTCCATCAGCACGAGATCGGGTTTCAGCTCGTTGTATTTCTCAACCGCTTTTGCGCCGTTCTCTGCCTCTCCTGCCACGTTATAGCCATTCTTAGTCAGGATGTCCTTGATCATCATTCGCATAAACGCTGCATCATCACATACTAAAATATTTTTTGCCATGTCTCTTCTCCTATCACATATTATTTGATAATTTCGGTTACCCGAATACCAAAGCTTTCCTCGATTACAACTACTTCACCTTTTGCTACAAACTTGCCGTTCACCAGAATATCAATCGGCTCACCTGCAATTTTATCCAGCTCTATGATCGTGCCCGGTGCAAAATCCAGAATCTCCGAAATGGATTTAGAGGTTCTGCCCAGCTCAACGGTTACCTCTAACGGCACATCCTTGATCAGCTCTATGTTCTCCTGACTTTGCAACGGGTTAAAATCGCTGGCAAAATTCTGGAACTGAACAGGCTGCACGTTCATATTAGGCTGCATCATCATCTGAGGCATCATCTGCATCTGAGGCATCATCTGGGGCATTCCCATCTGCGGCATCATCTGCATCTGACTCATATCCATCTGGGGCATTCCCGCCTGCATCTGGCTCATATCCATCTGGGGCGCTGCCGCAGGCATCGGCTGAGGAGCCGGAGCTGCCGGTGCGGGAGCGGGGGCAGGCGCTGCTGCTGGCGCCGGAGCCGGTTCGCTGTCACCGCCCTGACTGGAAATAAAGGTGTCGTAAATCTCCTTGGCAAACTCTACGGGATACAACTGCATAATCGTAGAATCCACCAATTCATCAATCTGCATCCGGAAAGAAATCTTTACAAAAGTACCTTCCAGAAACGGTGCGATATCTCCGCCCGACTTAAACGCCGTAAGATCCACCAGACTTGCCTCCGGCGGGCTGATATCTATCATCTTGCCAAGCATGGTAGAGAGCGAGGTGGCGGAAGAACCCATCATCTGGTTCATCGCCTCCGAGATCGCCGAAAGATGCAGTTCACCCAGCTCGCCGTCCGTGTTGCTGCCGTCACCACCCATCATCAGATCGGTAATGATCTTTACATCATGCTCTTTTAAGATCAGGATATTCGATCCATCCAATCCCTGTGTATACTTAATCAGAATAAATACGCAGGGCTTCTCATAATCTTCCAGTACATTCTTCCAGGTTGCCATCTTAACCACAGGCGTCGTAATATTGACCTTGCGGTTTACAATGGAAAACAGGGTGGTAGCAGATGCGCCCATACTGATATTGGCGACCTCGCCGACAGCGTCTTTCTCGATGTCCGACAGAAGCGAATCGTCCGCTTCATCGCCACCGAAACCCGCGGTATTCTCATCCGCAGCATCGCCGGCCGAGTCATCCGTACCGTTCAAAAGCGCATTTATTTCATCCTGTGATAACATTCCGTCCATGCTTTTATTCTTCCCCCTCTCTGATCACCGAAGTAACTCTCACGGCGTTCTTATCTCTGCTGGTACCCGGGAGTGCGGTAAATTTCCTAATATTGCCCACATACACCGTAAGATCCTGCTCTACCTCGGTGTCCAGCCGTATAATATCTCCGACCTGCAGATTTACAAAGTCGGTAACCGATATACTCGTCTTTCCCAAAACCGCCTTGACAGGAACATCCACTCTCTTGATAAGAGCTTCGATGTACTCCTCGAAGTCCTCGTCTCCCTGCTCTTGCAGATTCGCGTACCAGTACTTCGTATTGAGCTTATCCATGACGCTCTCCAACGTAAAGAAGGGGAGACATACATTCATAAATCCTTCCACTTCACCGATCTTCATATTCAGAGTGACAATGGCAATCATATCGCTCGGTGCAATGATCTGCGCAAACTGGGAATTGGTCTCGATTCTCTCCATCATAGGATTGATATCCACCACATTCTTCCATGGCTCCCGCATAAGCTGCATACAAACTACCATCATCTTCTCAATGATCGTCATCTCGATTTCGGTAAATTCCCTGCTCTTTTCAAGCGGGTCTCCGGCTCCGCCCAGCATCCTGTCTATCATGGCAAATCCAAGCTGGGACGCAAGCTCTATCAGAATCATTCCACCCAGCGGATGGAAATTGACCACGCCCAGAATAACCGGATTCGAGAGGGAGTTTGAAAATTCCGAAAAGATAACCGTCTCGGAACTGGTCACCGATACCTGTATATTCTTTCTCAGGTATACCGGCATGCTCGTGGAAAGCAGCCGCCCGTAATGCTCATATATAATTTCCAATGTACGCAGATGCTCTTTCGAGAATTTAGTCGGCCGTTTAAAGTCGTAATCCTTAATTTGCTTATCATCCGCGCCATTCAGTTCATCCGTGTCCAGCTCGCCGCTGCTCAAGGCCGCGAGCAGATTATCTATCTCGCTCTGTGATAGTACCTCACCCACGAAAGTTCACCTCCTGTGGCAGTCATTTAGTCTAAGTACTATCCAAACATGATGTCGCCAAAGGACACGTTATAGATAAACTTGGAATCAAACATGGTTTGTATTCTGTTGATAATTTCTTTCTTGATCGCTTCCTGATTGTCGCGCGCCTCTTCCGTCGTATACTGGGCGAAAACGCTGTTGATCTCATCCTTAATCAGGCCTTCCATCGTCGCCAGACTCTCCGCGGAGCCATACTCCTTGTAGCCGTCGGCCTTCGTGTTAATGGAAAGGGTGATGGAAACGATACAATAGTGATCCTTATCCTCGCCTTCATTCTTTTTCAGCGGAATCGTCATAGGTTCCGCAAAAGAGTAAGTCTCTGTATCCGCCATGGAAACAGCTTCCTCCGCTCCGGCGCCCTCCGTGCCGGACGACAGCTCCAGATTCAGAGCCGTAGCAATGTTGTCAACCAGCGCGGCAGTCTTTTTTGACGCGCCCGTCACGCTGAACATCATTATGGCGGTCAATACAATATTTACGATCAACAACGCCAGAATAATAACGGAAATCAGATTCTTCTTCATAGCCTTCGTCTTCTCCTTCTGCACATATCTTAATAAGAACTGAGAGAGTTGTATATCTTAATCTCAACCCTTCTATTCTTCGCTCTTCCCTCAGGCGTAGCGTTGTCCGCTACCGGAAGATATTCTCCCCGGCCTGCATGTTTGATGTTCGCCGGATCCAGATTCGTAATCGAAAGAATATAGTCAAACACCGATAACGCACGCCCGGAACTCAATTCATTGTTGTTAGAATACTTCGCCCCCGACATAGGAACATTATCCGTGTGTCCCTCAATCTCAATCGTACCTTCCGCATAGCGCTCCAGAATCAGTCCCACCTGATCCAGAACCGGTTTGGCTTCCTCCTTCAAAAGCGTGCTCCCCGAATCAAAAAGCAGCGAGCCCTTCAATGTGAGCTGAACGAACTGCGCGGTAAACTGCACCTCCACCTCATCCGCCATATTCCTCTCGTCAACCGCCTCCTGAATCTTCTCGGCAAGCGTTTCGGATTCCTCCATCTGCGCTTCCTCTAACTGTTCTTTCGCAGCGGCCGTACTGTCGGCCACATCCTCGGAGACAATCTCTCCGTCATCCATCTTACCTGTACTGTTTATAAATTCATCCAGCTCATTGAGCTGGCTGACGCCGTTACTGATCAGCATGCCGTCCCCGATCGCCTGCGCTCCCCCGTCAAAGACGGAAAACATCTGATTAAAGGAAGCTACCACCTTTTCCTGTTTCACTTCGTCAACCGTAGACATCGAAAAGAGTAACACGAAGAAACACAGCAGAAGGTTCATCAGGTCAGAGAAGGTGGCCATCCACGCCGGGGAGCCTTTCGGGGCCTCTTCCTGCTGTTTTTTAGCCATCCGCCTCACCTCCGCCTTCTTCTCCGGTCATGCCTCTGTCCGCAGGCGCAAGGAAGGATTTCAGTTTCTCCTCGATGACACGCGGATTCTCGCCCGCCTGAATGGAGAGAAGACCTTCAATCTCGATTTCCTTCACCATCATTTCTTCCGCGTTCTTGTTCTTTAGTTTCGTGGAAACCGGTGCACAAATCCAGTTTGCCAGCACAGAACCATAGAAAGTCGTAACCAGTGCGACCGACATATTCGGTCCGATGGTTGCGAAATCCGACAAATCCCTAAGCATGTTAATCAGACCGATCAGGGTTCCGATCATACCCCACGCAGGACCCATGGCTGCGATATTCTCCCAAAAACCGATCTTATCCTTGTGTCTGCTCTCCACGCTTACCAGCTCCGTCTCCATAATCGCGCGTACAAGCTCAGGATCGGTACCGTCAACAATCAGCAGGATGCCCTTTTTCAAGAAATCATCCTCGATGTCGCTGGCCGCTTCCTCCAGAGACAGAAGCCCTTCCTTACGTGCCACGTTGGAAAGCTCTATAATTTTCTGAATAATCCCAGGCACATTCATGCTGGACGTCTTAAAGATCAATCCCATGCTCTTAAGACCCGCTACGAAATCAGGTATCGTGTAACTCGCAAAAATACACATGAAAGAACCGCCGAAAGTAACCAGGATCGAAGGAACATCTATGAAACCCAGCACCGTGGAGAAGTCCTTACCGAAAACCATACCGAATATCATCAATGCAAAGCATGCTACCAAGCCAATAACCGAAGCTATATCCATATGTACACACCCACTTTTACACTAGTCTGCAAAAATATCCTTTCTATACGATTTTACTAAATTTTTCACTTCTTGTCTACTTTCTTTTACAATTAATTTGCGGCCGGTGGTAAAAGACAGCACCGTATCAGGAGTTTCCTCCACCAGCTCCAGCAAATCCGGATTGATCAGCACTTTCACGCCGTTAATCTTCGTGACTTCTACCATAGACAATCCCCCCTTATTACTTCTTATATTATGCAACTCATTTATTTTACCACACATCTACAAAAACTGCAAAAAGAAATTTTACCATTCCTCGCACCATTCGCACAAAAAAGAAGATCTTCCCGCGGTTTCCCGCGGAAAAATCCCCTCCTATTTTAATGAATTAACGTTTCAGATTTACCAGCTCCTCCAGCATGGAATCGGATGTGGTGATAATACGGCTGTTTGCCTGGAAACCACGCTGCGTCGTGATCATTTCGGTGAACTCGCCTGCCAGATCCACGTTACTCATCTCCAGCACGCCGGATTCCATGGAACCCTCGCCGTCGGAGGTGATGTCGATACCGACACCGTCGAACTTGGCAGAGTTTAAAGTCGTGTTGTAGAGGTTGTTACCGACCTTTCTAAATTATATATTGAGTTCATTAAAATAGGCCTGTAATTATCTTGAAAATATAAATCTAGCAACTCATAAAATCATATTAAATGTTATTATACTATATACATATACACTCTAAATTAATCAAATATATTTTCATATACTTCTACGAATATCGTACTATTACGCTTATCGGTAGTAGTTACTCGCACCCGATATGCATTATTGGGTGTTACAAAAATAGACCTACCAATAGATCCCATATCGTCTACTGTATAACTTTTAATTACCTTCCACGAACCGTTTGAATTCTGCTCTTCAAAGTAACATGTGTAGTAGTTTCCGTAATTTCCCGCTGCACCAAACAATATTTCCACTCGATCAGATATTGGTCTGAATGTTTTGCTTGTATAAGGTTCAAAGGATTTAATATCAACACCATAGTCATATATATGGCTATATAGTGTATCAGATTTTTGAACTACGGTATCGGTACAAACATTATTTGTTTCTGTAGCGTATACAGTAATCGGTGAAACCATTAATATAAAAGCCATAATAATAGTAAAAATAAAATTTCTTTTCATAAATTTTCCCCTTTCTTAATATGAGCTGCTTTAAATAATTATACTATTATTCATACAAATTTGCAACTCAACATCTGTTAATTTCTTTTCTATTTAGTGTCTGCTGATTAAGCAAATATTTGTATATCCCAACATTTATATCTCTCCACATATTGGAACAGGTACAAAAGGGCATAAAGTATCCGCTTCTGAATCTGAAACAGATTCGTCACGAATACAGATAATGCGATGGATGTCAGCTGTGTTTCTTCCAGTTTTGTTACAATGCACCCCATGCCGTAGCAGCGTTTGCTTAAGCTGAAGGTACGTTCCACTTCGATCCTGTCGCTATTATCCTGATACTCCTGCTTTTTATCCGCTTTTATTCCTGCACCCGGTCTGCCAAGCTTCGGGCCGGATATGCGAATGCCATGAATCTTGCAATAGTTCCGATTTTCCCTTGTCCGGTAGATCTGGTCTGCCAGTACACGTTCCGAGTAACAGCCGGTACGCACCTTGAAGCATTCCACTGCTTCTGTCAGGCAAGCACTTTCATTGTAGGCTTCAAACGATATCCTTTCGATATGTCCGTAACCGTCACTGTCCAGGCTCAGGTCAAACTTCACTCCAAACCCGACTGGTGTCTTGGTCTTTCTCCTCACGATCGGGCGGACCCATGGCTGCGAAATGCTTACAGTACGATGCTCTACCGAATGTACCCTGTTGTCATACATATACTTTTGTTGTTCACACAGCGTCAGGATCGTCAGGTACCGGCTGTTCTCTTTCTCCGTCATGGCATATCCGTCTCTCATGAATCCATCCAGATACCGGATATCTCTTGCAACGTAACCAAGATGCCTGCGGAGTGCCATCCGCATTTTCCCTGCACTGTGTTTTCTGCTTTTGGCAAAGGCAAGATAATCTTTTCTGGCGCGTCTCCTGTAACGCCTTGGCAGTGGCATGCCATAAGACTTACAAAAACGGTATATGATGGCCTCAAGCTTCTCCCTTGCTTCATTCAGCAGGCGCGCCTGGGCCACCGGCTGATGGAGGGACTGCGTCGTTTTTGTCATTATCTTTGTGTGCAAGAAGATACTCATTAGCTTCCATCAGCCTTTCTGCTGAACTACGTTTTCGGAACAGGACAAGGGTGCTCGCATCAAAGGGAGCTTCTTCCTGATATCCGGGAAGTCCGATAAAGTACTACAGGTACGGGTTCTCCGTGATCTGTTCCACAAGTTCCCAGTCGGCATACTGGAACTTTGTCTGGACGATAGAGAATATGCATTATATTAAAACTAACAACACCATTTGGACAACTATACAATCTTATAATGTACTAAAGCACTGCATTATATGGTTACACTAACGTAACAAGGCATATCGCCTAGCTAAATAATTCAGCTAGGCGATATGCCTTATAAATATTTTCTAAAATTATCTCTTAAGATTTACCAGCTCCTCCAGCATGGAGTCGGATGTGGTGATAATACGGCTGTTTGCCTGGAAACCACGCTGCGTCGTGATCATTTCGGTGAACTCGCCTGCCAGATCCACGTTACTCATCTCCAGCACGCCGGATTCCATGGAACCCTCGCCGTCTGACGTAATGTCTATACCGGTGCCGTCGAACTCGCCGGAGTTTAAGGTCGCCGAGTACAGGTTGTTACCTGCTTTCGCAAGACCTGCCGCGTTGGCGAACTTCGTCACCGCGATCTGTCCCAGAAGCTTGGAGAGACCGTTGTCGTAGGAAGCTCTGATCTTACCGTCCTGACCGATCTCCACGCCGATCAGTGCGCCCACCTTACGGCCGCTGCCGAGGTTGTTCTCGCCACCGTCGCCGTTGTCATAGGTGACTGTGGACGTCTTACCGTTGTTGACATTCCGGACCGTCGAGAAATCAATGGAAATGTCACTGAAATGACCAAGATCTACGGTCGCGCCGGTCAGATCCGTCGCATTGCCCATAAAATTAAGCGTCACCGCATTCTGCTCGGCTGCTCCCACATAGTCGAATTTACCGGTCTTCGTATCGAACACCAGTGAGTTGCCCACAAAGTGCTCGTTGCGCGTGATGCTGGCATGGCCGTCGGGGGTGATATAGTTGATGCTGTAGGACGTATTGTCGGTGGACGTCAGGCCGTAAGCACGCTGCAAAATCTCCGCTCTGTTGTCCGGGGTATCCTGTATGGTCACACCGAAGTTTCCCGTCGCAGAGAGAACCGACTCCTCTTTCGTTTTAAACTTCGCTTCAAAGGTCAGGGTCACCGCACCCTTGTCATCTATCGTAACCGGATTCGGGATCGTCATTCCCGTACCGCCAAGCTTTCCGAGAATGCTTGCCCAGCTTGGATCACCGGTTATCATGTCATCCGTCATCTTTATCGGCGTGCCATAGGAGCCGTCCGCCTGTTTCTCCGCATAATAATACGCCTTCTCCTTCTCGTCGTAAGTCAGCCCGTACTTCTCCTGCAGGATTTTCTTATCCAGCGTCACGCTGCCCGTCATGGTCACTTCTGTGTCCTTAGCCACTGTGCCCGCCCCGGGAGCCGTCACCTGCAGGTTCTCCGCCATGGACATCATGACATTGTCCGAGAAGCCGTCCAGAATCTCGCCGTACTGATAATTCACCTTAAAGGTGGGCGGATTTGTCGTGCTGTCATATTCCACGCTGCCGTCGTCGGGCAGGCCGTAAACCTTCGTCTCAAAAATATTCTGTGCCTCACCGAAAGTCGCGATCTGGCTGATATCGTTGACATTGTAGTAATCTTTCAGGGACACACCGTTGCTGTCCATAATATCGTCAAGCTGCACGTAGTAATTGCCGTCCTGACTCAGCGCATGGATACTGAATTGTGCTGTGTAGAGGTAGCCCCTTGCATCGTAAAACGATAATGTCCGCACAAGACCTGCCTTGCTGTGCACATCGGTGCAGTTCTTATCCAGAATACCACTTACGTTTGCCAGCGTTGTCGCCTCCGCATCCACCGTCAGATTCCGCGTATTCATTATCTGCAGCGCGGATACCGGTCCGGACTCGATCTCACCGGTTTCCTCATCCACCTGCCAGCCCATCACACGGTAACCGGTGCTCGCCATAACGAGGTTGCCGGAGCCGTCAATGGTAAAGGAACCGTCTCTGGTGAAGAAGTTCTGGGAGCCGCTGTTTACGATGAAAAAGGCTTCGCCCGAAATCATGACATCCCAGGGGTTATTCGTAGACTGGGCGGAACCCTGTCTCGTGATGGCCGTGTTGATCGCCGCCGTCTTGGAGCCGAGACCGATCTGTCTTGCGTTGATACCGCCTCTGCCTGTGGCCGCGTTGGCGCCGGATGCCGCCTGCGTTGTCTGGTAGAGCAGGTCGCTGAATATCATGTTCTGTGACTTGTATGCGACCGTGTTTACGTTTGCAATGTTGTTACCGATAACATCCATTCTGGTCTGGTGGGTTTTAAGACCCGACACGCCAGAAAAAAGTGATCTCATCATAGTGAAATGACCTCCTTAAACTTGTATGGAACCGTCTGTCCTCTCTGTCAGTCGAGGACGGTAAGCCTCCTGTAAGGTCCGGCTTATATAATGACCGCTCCGTCTATGTTTGTGAATACATTTTCATCGGCCTCCGCCTGATCCATCGCCGTGATGACCGTCTGATTCGGTACGCTCACGATAAACGCGAGGGAATCGACCATGACCAGTGATTCCTTGATACCCTTCTCTGAGGCTTTGGCTGCTCCTAAGTTCAGGCGCTCGACCTGTTCCTCGGTCAGTTCAATATTTCTGTCCGTCAGGCGGTTTGCCGCATGCTTGGAGAATCTGACCTCTAAGGACTCCTCCATCCCGTCCGTCTTTTTTGACAGAATATCCTGAAAGCTTATGCCTCCCGGTGCAGGCGCTCCGTCCCTGGATCTGCCCGTCTTTAAATATTGATCCTGAAGCTGCTCTATCGAAGGGAAAGAACTGCCTTGAATCTTCATACTCTCTCCTCCCTGAGATACGCGCGCCGCTGCTGCTTACTTGTCACTGTCGCCGCCGGTGTCTGCATCAGCGTCCCCATCTCCATCATCACCGTCGGCATCACCATCGCTGTCATTTTCCTTATCCGCCTCGGCGATCGCCACCAGATCCTTCATCTTATCCACATACTTCTTCATGGTGTCTACTTCTTCTTCTGTCAGGAACTCCTTCTGGTAGTCGGTCATCTTCTCGTACATCTCGTTCAGTTGTTCAACCTTCTCCCTGTCGGTAATAGACAGATTCGACATAGCCGGAAGTTTGTTGAAAATATTCAGCCATTCCGCCGCCAGCTTGTATGCTTCCAGATATTTAGGATCCGCTACGGTTGCCAGATCATCCATCGAATAAAGCTCTCCGCCAATGGAAAGATACGCTTTGTTGTTCTCGTAAGTAACAAAGTCCACGGGACCCTGCACCTGCGTAAGCCTCCCCTGACTGTCCCTTATATTTAAGAGTACGGTCTGCCCTACCAGCGCCGACGCCCGGAAAAGATCCATGGATGCGCTCATGTTCTGCATCTGCTCCAGCTCCGAGAATGTCGCATACTGGGAAATATACTCGGTATTGGAAGTAGGCTCCAGGGGATCCTGATACTTCATCTGCGCCACCAGAAGCTGCAAAAACGCGTCCTTGTCAAGGGTATTTCCCTTTGACTTGTTGACTGCATCAGCCAGAGACGCCGCGGAATTGGATTCCACAAACTGTCCGTTTTCTACTTTCTGTACTGCTCCCATATCTTTCACTCCTTTCTGTTTTCGCTATCTATGCGGTATAGTCTACCGTATTGCCGTTTGCCTGCATCATTTCCACCGCGATCCGCTCCGAATCGTCGAGCGCCTCAAGACCTTCTTCCTCCATCTCATCGAGATTTAAGTTGATCCTTCTTGTGCCCTTCTTCGCATTTTCACTCTGCTGATCCGCCGCTTCCTGACCGCCGCCGAACTGCTCGCCGTAAGCGTGGTTTGCCACTGTGACTTCCACAGCTTCCACCTTGATGCCCTGCTCTTCAAACTGCTGCTTAAGCTGGATCATCTGGGTCTCCAGAACCGCTTTCACCGTCTCGTTCTGTGCCGCAAACTGCGCTGTGATAACACCGTCCTTCGCCGCGATCTGTACATGCACCGTACCCAGACTTGCGGGATGGAGCTGCATTTCCATCTCCTGCATCTCCGGTTTGAGATTAAATTTCATGTACTCCACGATCTGATCCATGATCTGGTTCGTTTCCGGCTGTGTGTATACCGGCCGCTCCACCGGTGCCTCCACTTCTTCCATACGCCCTGTCAGGTTCTGCAAGAAAGCATTGCCCGCATTGTTTCCGGCTGCATTCTCTTCTCCGCCGTGTCCCGTGTCGCCCATACTCTCCTTCTTTAAAACGGGAGTCGTCTCAGGCTTTCCGGTGTCCGTAACCTGCTCGCTGACATGTTTCTCGCCGCTGGCGTCGTCAACCGTCACCTTGATCTGCACGGTGCCGCCATCCTTCTGTACGGATACCGCATAATCCTTCATGCCTTCCACACTTACTTCCGGCTCTTCGGTCATGGACTCCTGCATCCCCGGCATGTTAAGTACGGGTTCTTCCTCTCCGGATGCATTCTGCTCCGCGCTGATCTGCGCCATCAGAGCTTCCAGCTCCTCCGCACTCAGTCCCAGCTCCTCCTGCAGCGATCCCAGCATCTGATCCACCGTCTGGAAAAGATCCTGCAAATTGCCGTAGAGTGTCTCGTCCGTGACAAGCGCCATCTCATCCACATTGCCCGTCAAATTTAATAACAGTTGTTTTAAATTCTCCGGATCAAAGAGATCCACCGCGGTAAGTCCTAATACTTCCATGGCCGCTTCCACCTTTTCCAGCGGAATATCCATCACATCGGCGATCTCATCAACAAGCTCTCCGGCCGCCTCTTCCACAGTCTCCTGTGTTTCGCTGTCTGTCGTCTCCGCATTCTGCGTGCCGGTCGTCTTTCCCTCGCCGTCCTGCTCCACCGCGCTCTGCGTATTGTCTTGTACCGCATCTTCGGGTTTCGCCGCTTCGGCTGTGTGATCCGCGTCTTCCGGCCCGGATGCATTCCCGGGCTGCGCCGTTTCCTGTGCAGTCTCCGTCATGGGCTGCTTCGGCGCCGCAGCCGCCACGCTGCCTGCCTGTGCTTTGTGCATTCCGGTAAGCTGATCGCTCACCTTATTCATGAGCTTATCAAAACGTTCCTGCACGACCTGCTCCGCCTTTGCAGACGCCTGACTGCCCTGCACTGTCCCAAAGGGCGACAGGGCGTTTACATTGTTTACTGCCATTCCCTGCTCTTTCCTCCTTTCTTCATTTTTCAAAGATCTTTCGCAGTCACATATCATATGCATTCCTGCGCATATATAGCACATGCAGCGGATCATCCGCCACATGGTATATATCGGCATTTTCCCGCACTATGTAAAGCGGTTTCCTAAAAGAATCTCACAGAGAAATCACTCGTCGGGATCCATGATTCTGGTAATTCTGGCCGCTGTCTCCGCGTCCATGACACCCAGAATTTTTCCCCTGTCGGCGGGTTTCATCTGGCCCAGTATCTTAGCCGCCAGATCCAGATCGTCGGTCATTGCCTCGAAAATACCGGCCGCCTGTGCAGCCTCCATCTCCGCATAGGTCTGCGCGTAGTCCTGAATCTGTTCATCCGCCTCAAGCTGCTGTATCACCTGCTTATACAAAAACTCAGCCGTAGTGGGGTCTATGTTCTGGTAATACTTCTGATACTCCTCCGCGCCCGGCCCGTTCTCAGCGTACACCACTTCCTCATAAAACTCTGTCTTGATGCGCTCAAATTCTACATACGCATCCTCAAAAGTCTGCAGCCGCTCGACCTCCGCCCGAAGCGCCGTCAGCTCCTCGGAATCCACACTGCTTGCCGCCTGCGCGTCCTCTAACTCCAGTTCCAGTTCCTTAATATAATCCACCGCCTCGCGCAGACTCGTATAGCCGCCGTAGGACTCCCCGTTGTCGGTCGTAATCGTGGAATCCGCCGGTAAAATTTTATTGACCACAGGCACATCCTTGAGCACCGGAGCAAGCACCCCGGAGCCGAAGCCGCCCACATCCAGCTTGATTAAGAGACAGAGAATCGCCACCCAGATAATAACAATAACAACCGTTACTAAAAAAACAGAAACGCCGCCGCCCTCATCGTCGTCAAGCTGCGCCTCCTGCTCCGAAATTTCCTTAGCGCGCTGCTTTGCCTCTTTCTTCTGGGCCTTCCGGTCCGCTTTGATCTTACCCCGCTCTTCCTTTAATCTCTTTTTTTCCGCTTTTTTATCAATGGGGGGTTCCATACCCATATTCGTCGCTTCAACTGCCATTCCCATTTTCCTTTCCACGCTGCCCGTAGGTGTAGCTCGTCAGTTCGTCCACCACCTTGAACTCGGCCGCTTTCTCTTCTTCTAAAAACTGGAGCAGCGCTTTTTCCTTAAGCTTTTCGTGCATCTTGCGCTCCTGCATGATCTCCGTCAGCTTCGCCCGCGCCTTCTCCAGCACTTCCTCCGCTCTGCGCACCATGCTTCTTTGTACCGCGATCATTTCGTCCATGATGAGCATGGCGTTGCGGTTATCCCGCAGATCATTCACATGGACAGTCTCCTTCCGCATCCGGCGGCCTTCCTCGATATATGCTTCCTTCCGGTCGATCAGCGCCTGCTGCTTCTCCAGTTCCTCATTCAAAAGCATCTGCGCCCGGCCAACTTCCATCTTCGCCTGCGTTTCGAGCTGATACTTGATATTCAGGATGCTCTGCATCCTGTATCTGAATTTCGCCATGGCAGGTCACCCCTTACTCCGCTTCCGCAAAAAGCTCCCGCAGCATATCCACGGCTTCCTCATAATTATATTTCGAATCCACGTCCTGCATCAGAAACTCGTTCACCGCCTCGATTTTCTCGATGGCGTAGTCGATATTTCTGTTGCTGCCGCTCTTATACGCGCCAATATTAATCAGATCCTCCGCCTCGTTGTAGGTGGCAAGCACATTTTTCAGCTTGCCCGCAAGCGTCTTGTGCTCCTTATCCACAATCTGGCTCATACATCTGGAAATACTCTGCAATACGTCGATCGCCGGGTAATGGTTCTGATGCGCCAGCTTTCTGTTTAACATGATATGGCCGTCCAGAATACTTCTGGCCGTATCCGTAATCGGCTCATTCATATCGTCGCCGTCCACCAGCACCGTGTACAGTCCGGTAATCGAACCCTTCGCCGCACAGCCCGCCCGCTCCAGAAGTCTTGGCATCTCGGAGTAAACGCTTGGAGGATAGCCCCTTGATACCGGCGGTTCCCCGCTGGCCAGCCCGATTTCTCTCTGGGCCATGGAAAAACGGGTCAGGGAATCCATCATCAGGAGTACGTCCCTGCCCTGATCCCGGAAATATTCCGCAATCGCGCAGGCGGTTTTGGCCGCCTTGTTTCTCTCGAGAGCCGATCTGTCCGAAGTGGCCACCACCACCACGGAGCGGCGCATACCTTCCTCGCCAAGATCCCGCTCCACGAACTCCCGCACCTCTCTGCCGCGCTCTCCGATCAGGGCGATCACATTGATATCCGCCTTCGTATTGCGCGCAAACATGCCCATCAGTGTGGATTTCCCCACACCGGAGCCTGCAAAAATACCGATACGCTGTCCTTTGCCCACCGTCATCAATCCGTCGATGGCTTTCACGCCAAGCGGCAGCACATCTGCAATGATCTTCCGGCTCATGGCGTCCGGCGGCTGCGCTTCCACGCTGTAGGGCACGCCCGGCATATATTCGCCGTCGATCCTGCCCAGTCCGTCCAGCACCTTTCCCAAAAGATCGTCACTCACCGGCACCGTCAGGGGATTTCCCGTGTTCTCCACGATACACCCCAGTCCGATTCCGTCCGTGTTGTCGCAGGGCATCAGGAGCGTGCGTCTGTCCTTAAACCCTACCACCTCCGCCGTGATCGGCGGGTATTCATCCCCGACGGGATAAATAATACACAGATCCCCGAGCTTCGCCTCCGGTCCTGCCGATTCGATGGTAAGTCCCACCACGTTCTCCACTCTGCCCTTTTTCTTAAAAAAGGTATCATCCTTTATGCTGCTGTATTTATAGTAGTTGATTGCTGTATTCATCCGACGCTTCTTTCTGTCGCAGATTTAAACTTTCTCGTAGGATAACACTTGTAATTTCTTCGTAAGCTCCTCGAGCTGCGTGCCTACGCCGCAGTCAAAAATACCGCCGTCCGTCTCGATCAGGCAGTCTCCCTTTCCGAGCGCAATGTCCTCGATGATCTCGATCAGTCCTCTGCCGGCCACAGCGCCCTCCACGAGCGCCTGCTTCTGCATATTGACGTGCGGATAGTCCTCCGCCGACACATGCACGATAAAGGTTCTGCTGCTCTCCACCTTCCGCAGGGTAGAATCAATCAAATGCACCAGAATGTCTCTGTTATCCATCAGTTCCACACCAAAGATATGGCTGTATACATCGGTGATGGTATCGATGAACCGCGGTTCCAGATCCTCCAGAAGTCCGTCGAACTCCGCCTCAAGCTGTCTTCTCTTCTCGGCCAGCTCCCGCTTCATATCGTCCACTTCCGAAAGACCTCTCGCGTATCCTTCGTCGTATCCCTGCCGTGAGCCTTCCTCCACGGCGTTGGCGCGCGCGATATCAGCGTCGCGTCTTGCCTGCGCCGCTATCTCAAGCGCCTGTGCTCTGGCCTCCGCAACAATGCGCTCCGCCTCCTCTTCGGCCGCGGCCCTGATCTCTTCCTGGTCAGGCCCTGCCGCTTCACCGGCTTTGATCACATTGCTTCCGCCCTCGCCGTCCTCAAATAGGACATCCAGCTCTTCGCCCTCGATGCCGCTCACAAACTCCGGCCCGTCTTCGATGCCTTCCTCGTCAAAGTCGGGCAGCGCGGCCGCATTCGCTCTGTGAACGCTCTCCCACTTCTCGATGCGCTCCGCCACAAGGCTGTTGCTGTCTATCACACACTTATCTTCACCGTCCACTCTGACCCAGCCGGCTTTGTATAGATTTCTCTGCTTCATCCTAAACAATGATCTCGTCACCTCCGCCTCTGGAGATAACAATTTCCGCCGCATCCTCCAGTTTCCGGATGATGTTTACGATCTTCTGCTGCGCTTCTTCCACGTCCTTCATACGGACAGGACCCATAAATTCCATATCCTCCTTGATCATAACGGCGAGACGTTTGGAGAGGTTGTTAAAGATCGCATTCTGCACCTCTTCATTGGAGCCTTTCAGGGCAATCGCCAGATCGGAGTTATCCACATCACGCAGCACACGCTGGATCGCACGATCGTCCAGAAGCAGAATATCCTCGAACACGAACATTTTCTTTCTGATTTCGTCCGCAAGTTCCGGCTCCTCGATCTCCAACGTCTCCATAATATGTTTTTCCGTACCACGGTCTACCGTATTCAAAATTTCCACGACAGCGTCCACACCGCCGATGATCGTATAATCCTGATTTACCAAAGATGACAACTTGGATTCCAAAACTTTCTCCACTTCCTTGATTACGTCCGGACTCGTTCTGTCCATCACAGCGATACGCTTCGTTACATCCGCCTGTCTGTCCGGCGGGAGCGCCGAAACGATGATCGCCGCCTGTCCGGGCGCCAGATAAGACAGGATGAGCGCGATGGTCTGCGGGTGTTCGTCCTGAATAAAGTTGAGAAGCTGCGCCGCGTCGGCCTTTCTCACAAACTCGAAAGGCTTCACCTGCAGAGACGCTGTCAGCTTGCCGATTACGTCCATCGCCTTCTCGGAACCGAAAGACTTCTCCAGCAGTTCCTTCGCATAGTTGATACCGCCCTCCGCAATATACTGCTGCGCCAGACACACCTGATAGAACTCGTTCACCACGCTCTCCTTAACCTGAGGCGTGATGCTCCTCGTATTCGCAATCTCCAGCGTCAGTTCCTCCACCTCATCCTCTTTCAGGTGTTTGAATATCGACGCCGACTTTTCCGGCCCAAGAGCAATCATCAAGATGGCCGCCTTCTGGAGTCCGTTGATCTTCTCATCCGTTTTTGCCGCTGCCATTTATCCTACCCCCAGTCTTCGTTTAACCAGTTGCGCAGCAGATTCGCCGCCGCCTCCGGATTTTCTTCCACAAATTTGCCGACGAGCCGTTTCTCCTCAGACTCGTTCTCGGAGGAAATCTCTTCAAGCTGCACATCGGACTGCAACAGCGTCTCCACGGTCAGCTCCTCCTCTTCCTCCTCGTGCTTCTCGCTTCTCATGCTGCGGAGCACCACGAAGGCCAGAAGCGCCAGAATCACAATAATCAGGAGAATCTGCAGAATATCCGTCGCCGTGATCGGAGAGCCCTCCGCGTCAAAGAACAGATTCTCGCTGTATGCCACCAGCGTAATATTATCTACCGCAATGCCCGTCGCGTTCGCGGCCGCATTATAAAACGCCTCATCCAGTTCAATCCGTGTGCGCTCGTTGTTGGCAAGCTTATATTCCTCCCAGCTCACGCCGTCCAGAAGACCCTGCGCATCCACATCCTCCTCGCGGATCACGTTGTACTTGATCAGGGAAGCCGCCAGAGACGAAGCCCCGTAATTGATCACCCCGGAAGGGGTCTTGGTGGTAGTGATCGTCTCGTTTGGCAGATAGTCTCTCGACTGCTCGCTCCTCGTGGAGCGGGAGTTGGAATTGTCCTCAATCACATAAGTCGGATCGTCGTCATTGGAGTCCGTTCCGGGCACGCCGCCCACACCGCTCACATTCTCCTCATCGTATAGGTCCTCATGACTCAGCACACCCTGCGTCTGTCCCTCCGCCGGGGTGTATGTATGCTCTGTCTTTTCCTGATTGGAAAAATCCAGCACCAGATTGGGAGAAACCTCCACATTATCAAACTCATTCGTGCCCAGCAGCACCCTGCGCACGCTGTTTATCATATTTTTCTCCGCTTCTGTCTTCACGGAGAGGTGGGCATTCGCAAGCCCGGAGGGAGAATAATTTTCGTCTCCCGTAAACAGCATATTACTGTTCGTGTCAAGAATGACAATATTGTCCGTGGTTTCGTTACCGAGAGCCGTCGCCACGGCGCGGGCCAGATAAGCCGCGTTCTCCTGCGAAAACTCATCCTTTAACTCCAGCACCACCCACGCGTAAGATTCCTGCTCCTGCGCAATCAGCGTGCCGTCGTCCTCCGGAATGTTCAGCGTGACCTTGGCTCTGTCAATCGCCGTAAACATGGACAGCACATCGTTCTCCAGACGTTTTTCCAGATACACCACATGCTTTTTCTGCTTGTCGGACTCGGTGGTGGAAAAACTGCCGTCCGTCACATTCTCAATACCCCAGCTTGCCGCCTGGATATTGTTGGCGCCAAGGAGCAGATTCGCCTGCCCGAGCTGTTCATCGAGAATGGAGATATTCAATCCGTCGTCCGTAATCTGGTATTTATACCCCTCGCCGTCCAGAAGTTCTATCACCTCCGAGGCTTCCTTGGTGGTTTCGCACTCCCTGAGCAGCACATACTCGGGTTTGGTGAGACTCGATACGATGAACACAAGGGCGATGATAAGCGCCGCAATCACGGACACAATCAGCGTCTTCTGCTTCGCCGTAAAACGGTTCCACCACTCCATTATTCTGTTTCCCAATTCCTTCAGTTTCTCAATTATCTTTTCCACAGCAACTCGTTCTCCTTCGGCGTTTCCTTTTATGCGCTAAACAGAACTAAACCTGCATCTGGATCAGTTCTCTATACGCTTCCAGAAGTTTATCCCTGATCGCCACCGTGTACTGTAATGCCGTGGAAGCCTTCTGCAGGGCGATGCTAAGGTCATGGGTATTCTCCGTCTCACCCAGCGCCCATTTGATCTCCTCGTTTTCCGCCTCCGACAAATAACCGTTCGTGGTGTTCAGATTGTCAATCGCGGTATGCAGCATCGCATCGAAACCGTTTTCTTTATAATCTCCAATGCGGGTCGTAGGCGCCGCCTTTGCAGCCTCCCGGATCGCCCCCGAAGAGACATTGTACAATTCTGTAATATCCAAAGCCATTTCTGTTTCCTCCAACATTCCCCGTCTATATTCTTACATCGCAATAATAACGCTTGTTATCCTGTTTTTACGCCACATCACATACCATTCAGAATATTAAGTCCCATGGTCGCTATATTCTTGCTTGCGCCAAAAGCGGTGCCGTTCGCCTGATAAGCGCGGGAAGCGTCGATCAGGTTCGTAAACTCTGTGATAATGTTTACGTTCGGGTACATCACATAACCGTTTTCATCCGCATCGGGATGGGAGGGGTCATAAACCATATTCCCCTCTGTCTTTGTATCTTCATAAACGCCTGTCACTTTCACACCGTTGCCTGCAAAGCGTTCATGCTCCTTCATAAGGATCTGGTGAAAATGCGTCGGAGAATTTCTCTCCTCAAACACCACGATCTTTCTGCGGTAGGGCGTGCCGTCCTCCGTCCTAGTCGTATTCGCGTTCGCCACATTCTGGGAAATCGTATCCATACGGAACCGCTCCGCTGTCATGCCCGACGCGTTGATGTCAAAAGCGGTAAACATTGCCATGATGATTCCTCCTCTTATCTGCTTCTTATGATATGTTTCTCAGCAAAGCGCACTCTGTCATGAGCGGGCAAAATCGCTTTTCCTACTGTTATTTCATCACCGTCTGTAAGTTCTTAAACTCCTGGGAAACACTCTGATAAAGTCCCTGATAAACGATCTGGTTCTTCGCCAGATACACGCCCTCTGTATCGGGATCGACATTATTACCGTCTATGCGGTAAGAAAAACCGGCGTAGTCCCTGTATTGAATCGGGTCCAGACGTCTCATCTTCAAATCCGCCACCTTCGCGTCCATACTCTTATAGCGTGAACTGCGCAGTGCCTTCGCAAGCTGTGTCTCGAAGTTTACATCCTGCCTCTTGTAGCCCGGTGTATCCACATTTGACAGATTGTTGGAAATCGCCTCATGTCTGAGCGCAGACGCATCCATTGCCTTATCCAGCACATTCACATAATCAAACGCATTCGTATCCATCAATGAGCTCATAGTCATACTCCTTCCACGTTAATACAATCCATATTCCATTATAAATAAATTATAAAAAATTACAAGGTTTTTCGATTGATTTTCACAAATAAGTGTCTGCGCAAAACAATAAAAAAGGATCCGCGGCGCGCAAAATAGGCGCTTTTCGCAGATCCTTCTGCCAGTTATTACTAAGCCCTGACTGTCTAAAACCTTCCCTGCTCTTTTAACTTTTCCACTTCATCGAACACCACGTCGTTTAGTACCTTAATGTAGGTGCCCTTCATCCCCGAAGACCGGGATTCGATCACGCCCGCGCTCTCGAATTTTCGCAGGGCGTTTACAATCACCGAGCGGGTGATCCCCACCTTATCCGCGATCTTGCTGGCCACCAGAATGCCTTCCATACCGCCCAGCTCGTCAAAAATGTGGGTGATGGCCTCCATTTCCGAAAAGGACAGGGTGGAAATCGCCGATTTCACCACCGCAACCTTGCGGTTTTCCTCCGCGTTCTCCTCGCTGACCGCCCGCAGCATCTCAAGACCTACCACCGTAGCGCCGTACTCGCACAAAATAATGTCGTCGATGTCGTACTGTTCGTCGCATTTATAAAGGAAAAGACTGCCCAGCCGCTCCCCCGATATCTCAATGGGCGCAATCACCGCCTGAAACCGGCGGATCCCCGGGCTTTCAAACCCGAGCGTCTCCAGATTGACATTCTCCTTCGTGGAAAGCACCCCCAGAAACCGCTCATTCAACATCGGGTCGATAAAACCGCCCACATGATCCACAATCAGCTCCGTGATGGATTCCACCGTGGGCATATCCCCGATGCCAAGAACCTTGCCTTTCCTGCTTACAACCAGCACATTGGAGACCAGAATCTCTTTCAGCACATCGCAGATGTCGTTAAACACCACCTTGCCCGAATTGTTATTATGTAACAATTTTCCGATTTTTCTGGTCTTGTCTAATAATTGCACGCTGCTCATGAATATACCTCTCGCTCCCTGTAGCCGGTCCGCCTGTAATATTATGATTTTATCACATTATTCAGACAATTTCAACGCACAGCGCGCAATTAATCTGCAAATCACATTAAATTTATCAAATATTCCAATTACTCATGTTATCTTTTCACTACGCCTGCGTCTTTTCCTTCGGCATATCCTTGACAAAACCGCAGGATTCGTCGGCGCATACAAGCTTCGTGCCCTTTTGCAGCATGATGGAACCGCAGCGGTCGCATTTTTCATCCACCGGTTTCTGCCATACCATAAAGTCACAGTCCGGATTATCAATGCAGCCGTAATACTTCCGGCCCTTCTTTGTCTTTTTCAGAACGATATCCTTGCCGCATTTGGGACAGGCTACGCCGATCTTCTCAAAGTAAGGCTTGGTATTTCTGCAGTCCGGAAAACCGGGACACGCCAGAAATCTGCCATGAGGCCCGTACTTAATCACCATCTGTCTGCCGCAAAGCTCGCAGAACTCGTCGGACAGCTCGTCGGCGATCTCCACTTCCTCCAGCTCTTTCTCCGCCTTCTCCACCGCCTCCTGTAAATCGGGGTAGAAATTCTTCACCACCGTCTTCCACTTGACGCTGCCTTCCTCCACGCCGTCTAAAAGCGCTTCCATGGTCGCGGTAAAATTCACATCCACGATAGAGGGAAACGCGTCCTTCATCATGTTGTTTACCACCTCGCCAAGCTCCGTCACATAGAGGTTCTTATTTTCTTTTACAATATAGCGTCTCGCCAGTATCGTCGTGATGGTGGGCGCGTAGGTACTCGGCCTGCCGATCCCCAGCTCCTCCATGGCGCGCACGAGGGATGCCTCCGTATAGTGCGGGGCCGGCTGGGTGAAATGCTGCTTCTCCTCCAGCGCAAGCAGTGTTAAGCCCGTATCCTCCGAAATGCCGCGGATCAGGGTATTGCTCTCCTCTTTGTCCTCCTCCTGCGTATACACGCTCATAAAACCGTCAAATTTCACCTTCGACGCCGCCACGGTGAAACGGTGCTCCCCGGCGTCTATCTTCACGGAGGTCGTCTCATACTGTGCCGCCGCCATCCGGCTGGCTGCAAACCGTTTCCATATCAGTTGATAGAGCCGGAACTGGTCTCTGGAGAGAGACTCTTTGATCTCCAGCGGAATCCTGCTGATATCCGTGGGACGGATCGCCTCGTGGGCATCCTGAATCTTTTTGTCCGGCTTTTTCTCCCGCTCTACGGCCGCCGCGTACTCCTCTCCGTACTTTTCCGTGATATAGTCTCTGGCTGCCGCCTCGGCCTCATCGGATATTCTGGTGGAATCGGTACGCAGATAGGTAATGATACCCATGGTGCCGCTTCCCTTGATCTCCACGCCTTCATAAAGCTGCTGCGCCAGACGCATGGTCTTCTGGGTGGAAAAGTTTAACACCTTGCTGGCTTCCTGCTGGAGCGTGGAAGTCGTGAAGGGCAGAGGCGCTTTCTTAACCCGCTCGCCCGTCTTTACGGCGCTTACCTGATAAACCGCGCCGGAAAGTTCCTTTTTGAGCTGCTCCATCTCCTGCGCGGAAGCGATGGTCCGTTTCTCCGTCTTAGTGCCGTAGTACTTGGCGGTAAGCGGATTTCTCTCCCCCTCCACCTTAAGGCTTGCATCCAGCGTCCAGTACTCCTCCGGGATAAAGGCGCCGATCTCCTCCTCCCTGTCGCAGATAATCCGGAGCGCAACAGACTGCACACGTCCGGCGGACAGCCCTCTCTTCACCTTCGCCCAAAGAACGGGTGATATTTTATATCCCACCATACGGTCCAGACATCTTCTGGCCTGCTGGGCGTCCACCAGATCCATATTGATCTCTCTGGCGTTTTTCAAAGACTCTTTCACCGCCGTCTTCGTAATCTCGTTGAACGTAATGCGGTACACCTTCTTATTTTCCAGTTTCAGGGCAAAAAACAGATGCCACGATATAGCCTCGCCTTCGCGGTCCGGGTCGGTTGCCAGATAGACTTTCTCCGCCTTCTTCACTTCCTTGCGCAGATTCGCCAGAATGTCGCCCTTGCCCCGGATCGTGATGTACTTCGGTTCAAAGTCGTTCTCCACGTCGATTCCCAGAACACTTCTGGGCAGATCCCTCACGTGCCCCTGACTGGCCGCCACCTCATAGTTCGCGCCCAAAAATTTTTTGATGGTCTTCACCTTCGCCGGTGACTCCACAATTACCAGATATTTAGCCATAGTCATTCCCCTGTCCGTATCATTCTAAGGTTATACCCTGTCTAACGTGCAACACTATACACCAAATCGCACGCGGTTGCAAGGGTAAATTACCATTCTGCATACGAAAACTGAAAACAGGCGGTTTTCTTCCCGCCTGCCTTTTGCTCACCGATTCAATGATTTTTCCAGTCTTTCCATAATCCGGCCATACTTTTTTACATATCTTTCCTCTTCCCCGGCTTCTTTGTACTCGTTCAGCTCCTCAAGATCCTCTTTTATCGCTTCCACAAAATCCTTATACTGGTTGTCCGTCATTCCCATGGTTTCCTCCATTTGTATCACTCCTCCCTTCGGATATCCCGCCTTTAAGATGATTATAGGTAAAGCGCAAAAACCGGTCAAGAGGTTTGCCTGTTTTCTTTTCTGTTTATTAACTACACTTTTTTACGTTTTCAAAACCCGCATAAAATACCCGCCGCCCACCTGTCCTGCACAACCGGCCGCACACAGCTCCAGAAGCTCTTTAAACAAAACCGGCAGGATTATGGATTTTCCATATTTTTTCTCATATCTGAGCTTAAGCTCCTGCACCGGCAGCGGATTGAAATCCAGAATTTCCAGCAATTCCCCCTGCACGCCTTCCAGAAAAACCAGCTTCCCCTGCGCCGGTCTGGCCCATCCGGTCCCCCGCGATGCGCCGGTTCCTTTCGGTATGGCATTTCCCTTCGACGCGCCTCTCTCTCCGAAAAGCTCCTCCAGCACCTCCTCCGGCGAGGACACAAGTCCGGCGCCCTGCCGGATCAGGCTGTTGCATCCGCCGCTCAACGGGTCGGTTGCCCGGCCCGGCAGCGCGTACACCTCCCGCCCCTGCTCAAGCGCCATATCCACCGTAATCAGGGTGCCGCTCTTCTCCCTCGCCTCCACCACGAGCACCGCGTCGCAAAATCCGCTGATAATGCGGTTTCTCGGCGGAAAGAGAACCGCTCGCGGCCCGGTTCCCGGCGGATATTCGGAACAGACGCCGCCCTTTGCAAGCAACGCCTCATACAGCTCCCTGTTTTCCCGTGGATAGCAGATATCCACGCCGCATCCGAGAACCCCCAGCGAATACCCGCCCTCTCTGAGCGCTGCGCTCTGTCCGATGCCGTCAATCCCCCGCGCCATACCGCTTACCACCTGCACACCGGCTTTGGCGAAAGCCGCTCCGAACTGTTCCGCCATAAATCTGCCGTAACCGGTACAGTCTCTTGCGCCGATCAGCGCCACCGTCTTTTTCTCCGCCTGCGGAAGCCGTCCGGCAAAATAAAGGACATACGGCTTATCCGGTATTCCTGCCAGACGCTCCGGAAACTGCGGCTCTTCCTCCGTTACCAGAAAAATCCCCTGCTCTCTCATGCGCCGGTACGCGCCCGACACGTCGTACCCTCTGCTAAACGCCGTCATCTGCACCGCTTTCTTCTGATACCGCTCTGACAGCTTCCCTGCGAGCGCACCCGATACGGTCATCCGGTAAATTTCCTCCGGCCTCCCAAGAGACGACAGTGACCGCAGAAAGCCCCTGCTTCCCATGCCTGCCGCCTGATACAGCCAGTGCATGTACGCCTTTTCCTCCTCTGTCGCTGTCACCGCTTCCGTCCCCGTTCCTTCCGCTCCTGTTCTCTCCAGCGCTTCCGTCTCCGTCCCTTCCGCTCCTGTTCTCTCCAACGCTTCCGTCCCCGTCCCTTCCGCTCCTGTTCTCTCCACCACTTTCATCACACCCTCCTCAACTCCAGTACTTGCGATCGGACTGCCGGTAGCAAATGGCCTCCGCCAGATGCATTTCCCCGATCCTGTCGCTGTCGTCCAGATCCGCGATGGTTCTGGCCACCTTTAAAATCCGGTGATAGGCTCTGGCGGAAAGCCGGAGCGTGGCAAACATCCGCTCCATATAGCGAAGTTCTTTCTGCCCCAGAGCGCAGTAGCGCGCCACGTCCCCGGCTCCCATATCCGCGTTAAAGGGAAACCCGGCTCCTGCAAACCTGCGCTCCTGCCTTTTTCTGGCCGCCATCACCCGCTTCCTGACCTGCGCGCTGCTCTCCTCACGCCTGCCGGAAGTCATATCCGCAAAGGCCATGGGCATCGCCTCCACGCAGATATCCATGCGGTCTAAAATCGGTCCTGACACCCGGCTTAAATACCGCTTCACCTCAAAGGGCGTACAGCGGCATCTCTCCCTGTCGGGATAAAACCCGCAGGGGCAGGGGTTCATCGCTCCCACCAGCATAAAATTCGCGGGATAGACATACGTGCCGCTGCTTCTGGCTATCTGCACCCGCTTGTCCTCCAGCGGCTGCCTTAAAATATCCAGCGTATCCCGCTTAAACTCGGGAAGCTCGTCTAAAAAGAGCACGCCGCGGTGGGCGAGGCTGATCACGCCGGGCGCAGGAATCCGCCCGCCGCCCGCAAGGGCCTGCCCCGTTATGGTGTGATGGGGATTTAAAAAGGGTCTTGTGGTCCGCAGAGAACCGGCTGACTGCAGCAGGCCGCAAATGCTGTAGATCGCGGAAACTTCCAGACTCTCCTCTCTGGTCAGCGGCGGCAGAATCGAGGGAATCCGTCTGGCCAGCATGGTTTTGCCTGAACCCGGCGCGCCTATGATAAGCAGATTGTGAAACCCGGCGGCCGCCACCTCCGCCGCCCGTTTCAGCGCCTGCTGGCCGTTTATCTGGGCAAAATCGAGCTGTTCTTCCTTTTGTATCTCCTCAACGTTAGCTGTGACGCAGCCCGCCGCGCCACCGGCCGGGACAAGCGCTTCCCCGGAACGCTTTCCGTCCCCGCATACAGACAGTTTCCCCGGTTCGCCGTCTTCTCCGTCTGGCACCGGCGAAAGAACCGCCTCCCCCGCAAGCAGCGCCACCGCCTCCTTCACGTTTCTTACGCCGACACTTTCCATCTCTCCGATCAGCGCGCCCTCCCACGCGTTTCCCGCAGGCACGATGCACCTTCTGACGCCCTGCCGTGCGCCCTCCCTCGCGATCGGCAGCACACCGCGGACGGGCTTTAATTCCCCCGACAGTCCAAGCTCCCCCAAAAGCAGCGTCCCCTCCACGGACTCCTGCCCGAGTTTGCCAAGGGCAATCATAATTCCCACCGCCACGGGCAGATCAAACATGGTGCCGTTTTTTGGCAGATCCGCCGGGGAGAGATTGACGTTGATACACACAGGCGGCAGCCTGACACCCGCATTCTTGAGCGCCACCTTCACCCGCTCTCTCGCCTCGCGCACCTCGGATCCGGGCAGTCCCACAATCTGAAAACAGGGCAGTCCCTGAGAAATGTCGACCTCCACCTGAATCAGATGACTTCGAACCCCGTAAACCGCACCCGATGTAACTGTACTGAGCAAACACATATCCTCCTTTTCCTGTAACTGCCCAGTATCTGCACTGTACAGCTACCTTTTTCGTTATGTCTCCCCTTTTACTGCCCTGTTTGTTGAATTTCTGCGGCGAAACGCCTGAATGTCAGAAATCAGAATAGCCGGAAAGTTCCGGTAAAATCATTATGCGCCGTGCGCTGCAGGTTTGTCAAGAAGAAATCGGGCGCCATCGCAATTTCCCATGAAATAAAATAAGGAAAGAACGGCTTATCCTCTGCCGCCCTTTCCTGCCTGATTGTCAAAGATGCTTCGTCCTTTTGTTCTCTTTGCGAACCGGTCAGATTACAAATCAAACGAAACCTTCATCATTTCATTTACGGAAGTCGTTCCATCCAGCACATATTCGGTGGCGCTCATGCGCAGCGTGTTCATGCCTTCCTCTAACGCCTTGTTCTTGATCGCCTCGGCTTCCCCGTTCTTGCTGATAATACTCTTGATGGGCTGCGTCACCTCCATGATCTCATAGACGCCGATTCTGCCCTTAAATCCCGTGCCGTCGCACTTGCTGCAGCCGCAGGGCGCATAGACGGTGACATCCGCATCCGGCTCAAGCCCAAGCATCTCCCGCTCCTCCTCCGTCGGCTTCGCAGCCCGCTTACAGTCCGGGCAGAGGCGGCGCACAAGACGCTGCGCGATAACGCCCACCACGGAATCCGCAATCAGATACGGCTCGATTCCCATATCCATCAAACGCGTGATGGTAGCCGCCGCGGAATTGGTATGCAGCGTAGATACCACCAGATGTCCCGTGATCGAAGCCTGCACGGCGATGGAGGCCGTCTCTCTGTCACGGATCTCACCGATCATGATAATGTCCGGGTCCTGACGCAGAATGGAACGCAGCGCGCTGGCAAAGGTCAGCTCCGCCTTATTGTTCACCTGTACCTGATTGATGCCGTCAATATTTGCCTCCACCGGATCCTCCACGGTGATAATATTGACATCCTCCCTGTTCAATTCGCTAAGGGCCGTATACAGCGTCGTCGACTTACCGCTTCCGGTAGGTCCTGTGACAAGCAGAATCCCATGCGGGTTCTGTAAAATATGATCGAATTTTTTCAGTTCCTTCGGCTTAAGCCCCAACTGGCTTTTCTCTCTGGTGAGCGCATTCTTCGAGGTGAGACGCATAACCACCTTCTCGCCATACACCGTAGGCAGAACAGAAACACGGATATCAAACTCCTGTCTGTCCACAACCTGCGTAATGCGCCCGTCCTGCGGTTTCCTCTTCTCCGCTATGTCCATACCGCCTATGATCTTAATTCGGGCCACCATCGCGGGAAGCAGCCTGATACTGTATGTCACTTTCTCATACAGTGCACCGTCTATACGGTACCGGATACGCACCTGCCGCTCCATCGGCTCCACATGTATATCGGAAGCGCGCTGTCTGACAGCCTGCTCAATCATCGTTTTGACAAGCTGCACAATCGGAGAACTGTTGACATCCTCGCTGTACATGTCCTCCTGCTCCGCCATCTGGCTTTCCTTTTCTCTGGCATACTCCTCCAGAGCGGAGTTAACCTCCACATTGCCAAAATATTTGTCCAGCGCAAGCATGATACTTCTTGTGGTGGAAACGACCGGCTCCACTTGAAGGTTCGTGATGATCGTTATATCATCCATAGCCGTCATATCCATCGGATCCGCCATCGCCACATGAAGCACGTTCGCATTGTCCGGCGCATACTCAAAGGGCAGCACCTTATAGCGCTCCAGCACATTGCCGGGCACAAGCTTCAAAATCTCTTCCGATATCGCCACATTCTGCAAATCCACCATCTCATAACCGAGCTGGCTGCTCAACGCCCGGGCGATTGCTTCCTCTGTCACGAACCCTTCGTCTACCAGCGTTTCTCCTAATTTACGCCCGCTGCCTTTCTGGCGCTGCAAGCCTTCCTCCAACTGTTCCTGCGTGATAACGCCGCTGTTGACAAGCACGTCTCCGAGACGTATTTTCTTTCTGTTAAAGTCCATGCCCATTTACCCCTATCTTTTTCCTGCTTTTCACGCCACTCTCCATGATTCCGCTCTGCGGAATCTCAAATCCGTATGAAAAACGCCCGTTTTTGGCGTTTTTCGGCGTGAAAGTGATTTGCGAAGCAAATCTAGTACTTCTCCGCGAAATGCCCTCTGGCATGAGCGGCTAGAAGTACTTTTCACGCTACTCCAGATCAAACAAATACGCCTGTAATACCCGAAGCTTCGCGTAGACCTTCTCTGTGATATACACATTCTCCTTCGCCGTATTGGTGGTGAGGGTCGTCTGCGCCTCGAAATAAAGATCCAGTCCGTCCTCACTTTTTTGCATAATACTCTTAGGCACCTGTACATAGTAAACGCCGCCGCTCACGAGATTATCGGAAGCTACAACACTATCGTCCCTCGCGCTGCATATACTGCCGCCGACCGGACTTACTCTTACCTTCTGTTTCACTTTCTCCCCGTTTGGCCCGGTTACTTCATCGGCCTCGATTTCTATGCTGCCGGCATCGTCCTTATAGTACACCTGAGATGCGATCTTTCTCGTTCCCTTAATCAGGTTTGTGTCCTCCACCGTGAAATAAATCTTCTCGTACCCTTCCGCCGTCATCACGTCATTTAAGGAGAACCGATTGCTCTGATCATAATATCTGTAGAGCAGCTTCATCTCATCGGCTTCCGGCACCCCGCTTTTCAACACTCTGACCTGCGGGTCCCTGATACCGGCCTGATAGGACGCAATCATGGTGTTGATGAAGAGTTTCGCCTCCTCGAACGTATACCTCGGATCTTTTCCTGCCGAATGTCCCATACCGGTATAGGTGATATTGCCTTTGTTATAAATATAGTAGTTATTGCACACATCATTGGGTGACTGGGAATAGACCGTGGTTCGCTTTGCGGGATCGCCCGAGGTTCTTCCGCCAAGACAGTACCAGACAACCAGATCGCTTTGTCCGTCGCCGTCGTCGTCCGCCGTATAATCCAGTTGATAATACTGCGCATGCGTCTGTGCCACTTCAAAGTCTTCCTTTAACTTGTAAGGATATTCCGTGATCTGCCCCTGATTAACCTGCGTGGCGTGGACTTTATCCACCTCGCCGTTATTCACATTTTCCAATTCTCCATAACGCGCAGGATCGTCTTCCTTACTGTCATCCCAGAAATACGCGGCGTCATAACGAATGTTTGTGTACTTATTCTCAAACACAACCTCCGGTACACGGTTATATCCGCTTGCCATCATATTCCATTTCGTGTACTGATACTTACTGGTCGTGCCAGAATCTATCAACACCTTCTGATCCTTGGCGCTGATCAGCGAATAGGTGTAACCATGCACCTCCGGAACCGTCTCTTTTCTGCCGCTCTTCGGCTTATATGCCACATCCTTGCCGGAATCGAGCACTTCATCGTAATCGCCGGTTCCTTTTTCGAGCACATCGCCTCTTCTCAAGACATCTGTCTGCAGGATGCCGTACCGGTCCATACCGACCAGCGGCCGGACATACTTATTCAATGTTGCGGCATTCCTCGTTTCTTTCGCGGCCTGATCCCTCAAATCTCTTAAATTATTTCTCCACGGATACCCCTTTATTTCATTTCCCGTGCCCGGACTGTTAAAGAAGCTCGTGGTATCGTGTCCGAGAAGAACGCTCTTGCCGCTGTTGATGAAATCGACAATTGCCCCCATGGGTCCGCTCTCTGCGTCTCCCTGAAAATCTTCGTACATATCCGAAAAGCCCAGAATCAGCATATTAAAATCTTTCAGATAGCTATTATTCGCATAATATTCCGTATGGAACTGATCAATATCTATCGTAGTAATATCTAACTCAAACTCATCGGCAATGCCCGGATAGTGAACATTGTCATGATCGCCGCCGTAGATCAGCGTATTAAAATAATTTCCTTTCTGATTTACCTCCGTCTGCAAATTGATCACCGCACCGTATCTCCCGGTTCTGTTGATCTGGCAGATCTTTAAGACCTCCTTCTCCATGCCCTGCAGCTTGGTGTAACCGCTCATGGATGTATAGATATTCGGATTGTCCGCCTGTGTGATCTCCACACGCCACGGAAGCAGTCCCTTATATCCCGTAGGAACAACTCTTGTGAGCATGTATTCCCTGTCTGCGTACAGATCGTCCGCCGATACCTGACTGCCGCCCTGCGTCAGAACGATATCCTCGATCTCCTCCGATCCGGAAAACTTACCGTCGGAATTTACGTCAATGTAAAGTTTACATCTATATCTTGTATTGTATGACGCCGTTCCCTCATTCCGGATCCTGAACTTATACTGGAGCTGATACCTGCCGTTCATATCCGATTCAATATAGTAGATATCGCTTCCTTCTTTCAGCTCTCCGTTTGCCGCTTTATCCTCCAGACTCACTTTCGGCCGGTTCAGATAGAATTTAAAAAGCTCGGAATTTTCCGCAATATCCCCCCATGCATAGAAGTTCAGATACTTCTCCTTCATTGCCTTTTCCACAAATTCATACAAGTATGTACAGTTGTCGATATGATCCCCGTCGATCTTCCTGTCAGGCGTCGCATTCTCCTCGCGCTCTACGATCAGTGAAACCGCCGTATTATCCCAGGATCCTCTTCCAAGCTCACATTTTGAAAGATCATAAGTCTCCTCGTCCCCGGAATCAAAAGTTACGGAATACCCCTTAAAGTTATTCCTGTTAAACAACGTCACGCGGTAACCTTCCTTCACCTTGACAGAGGAAATATCCGCCTCCTTCACGCCAAGCTCAGAAAGCTGTGCCTGTGTATATTCGCCTTCCACCAGATTGACGCGCGCGCCCTTATATTCCTTATCCTCAAAAACCGTCACCGGCTGCTCCAGAAAATCATCCGCAATGATAATCGGATAGGACCCGTCCATAAAAGATATCAATGCGTTCATCTTTTCCCTGGAAATATCATTGCCGCCATATCTGGTATAATTATAGAAGTAAGTCCAGCCGCTTTGGCTGCCGCCCGGATATTCCGTATCCAGAAGCCCCGCCATCGGCACGGTCATAACACGCTTATCGCCGATATTATAATAAATCAGTCCATCCATATCCGAATCGTTGAACACCGTACCTGCCGCCGCATGATCCTTATCCGGCTTGCCGGTATATCCGTCATCCGTCCAGTACCGCATATTCAGATGATCCTTACTCGTACCGATATAGATCAGATCATAAATCTCATTTAACTTCTCGATCTTTCCGATAAACTCGGCGGTCGTCATAACCGTGATATCCGCCTTTTCCACACCGGGAGCCCACTTCTTAATCTGATCCAGAGAAAGCTCCGGCTCATCCGCCATGGCAGGCTGGATCTCCAACACCTTGATTTCCTTCTTCGTCTTCACCTTTCTGCGGTCCGCGTAATTCAGAATGTGCCGCACCGCCTTCGCCTGCGATATCTTAGTGGAAAGCGGTTTATAATTTCCCGATGAATCCGACTCGCGGTACAGATTCTCCAGCTTGATCTCGTCCAGAACGCACTGAAAACCCGGTTCGATCTCGCCGCCCTCGCTATATATCGTCGCCTCCGAAAAACGGTCGTTGATGATAGAATCGCTTCCATTTCCGAGTCTGCAATAGACGTGCTCTTCCACGAAATTTTTGTCCGCGTCTTCCACAGTTCCGGCAAGCAGTTGATCCGTCGTCAGTCTGCCGTAATTACTGCGGTGATCTTCGTACCACTCGCTCAGGTTATCCTGACAGAGTATTGCGGCAAACCGGAACATGTTTGTGTCTTTAAGCGCCTCCCTGACAGCGATGACGCCGCTCTCATCTTTGGCATACAAAACAGAACCGTCTACCAGACACGGCACCGCGCCTGCGACCGTTTTTTCAACAAAAAATTTTAACAGTTCCCCTGACAGATCGTTATCCGCCGAATATGCGGGTGTCCCTGTGCCGCCGATATCATTATCGCTGACAGAAGCGGCTTTCCTTTTGACGCTGGTACTGTTTTGCGAAACACTTTCCGACTCGTCATCACCGGTATCTTCGCTGCCACTGTCATTTCCCGATACGCTTCCCGTACCATCGCCGCCGGTATTCTCTGAGCCGTCGCCATCTTCCTTATCCGTAGAACCGCCTCCGGTATCTCCGTCGTCGTCTCCATCTTCCGTGGAACCACCAGTATTGCCGCCGTCTCCATTTTCCGCAGAGCCGCCTCCGGTATTTCCGCTTCCGTCTCCTTCATCCGCGGTGCCGCCTCCGGTGTTTCCGTTTCCGCTTCCCTCGTCCGCGGTGCCGCCTCCCGTATTTCCGCTTCCGCTTCCTTCGTCCGCGGTGCCGCCCCCGGTGTTTCCGTTTCCGCTTCCTTCGTCCGCAGTGCCGCCTCCCGTGTTTCCGTTTCCGCTTCCTTCGTCCGCAGTGCCGCCTCCCGTGTTTCCGTTTCCGCTTCCTTCATCCGCAGTGCCGCCCCCGGTGTTTCCGTTTTCGCTTCCTTCGTCCGCAGTGCCGCCCCCGGTGTTTCCGTTTCCGCTTCCTTCGTCCGCGGTGCCGCCCCCGGTGTTTCCGTTTCCGCTTCCTTCGTCCGCAGTACCGCCTCCCGTGTTCTCCTTCCCGTCCCCGGCCGCAACCAGCTTGCGCCACTTACCAGGCAGAGAGTCAGCCGCAAACAAACCTGATTTTATGGAATCATTGAAAGCAGTCTCCCCTTCCCCGCCGTTATTTTCGCTGACAGTGCTGTTGCCCGAGACATCTTCTTTTCCCTTCAGGCCGGAATTAAGATACAGGAAATGAAAGTTCGGTATCTGCTCCATCCCGTTTAACTCCTGCGGAGTGAAGGTCAATACCTTAATACGGAAACTCTTATAATCCTTTTTATCCATATTAAGGACATATTTCTTAAACCACTCGTTACTTTTGAACGTATTTTTACACCAGATCTCTTTGCCGGCAAACGTATATTCCTGCCTGCCCTGATTTGTGTCCACACCATCCCATTCTATAAACTCATACTCGCCCGTCTCGCTTAAAACGATATCGCTCATGCTCCCTACGGAATACATCGGCGTATTCGCCGCAGGCTCTGTATTGTCATCCACTTTTTGGAAAGCAACCAGATAATATTCCCTGCTCTCCCGCTCAAATGCATCTGTTTCTTTTTCTTCCCCGTCCTCGTCAACCGGATCATCTGCCGCCGGTTCGTCTTCCTCCGGATCTCCCGGCTCCTCCGGGTTTTCCTGATCCCCGGATCCATCCGGCTCTTCCGGCTCTTCCGGCTTTTCCGACTCATCCGGATTTTCCGGCTTCCCGGATCCGTCCGGGTTTTCCTGGTCCCCGGACCCGTTCGGATCTTCCGGCTTTTCCTGATCCCCGGACCCGTCCGGACTTTCCGGCTTTTCCGGTTTTCCGGACCCGTCCGGACTTTCCGGATCTTCCGGCTTTTCCGGTTTCCCGGATCCGCCCGGCTCTTCCGGCTTCTCAGACTCATCCGGGCTTTCCTGCTTCCCGGAATCATCCGGTTTTGTATTGTCCCCAGCGCCTGCGCTGCCATCCGGCGTCCGATCACCTTCCGCCACCAGCTTTATCCACTGATCCCTCCGCGTACCTGCAGATACGGATGCCGCTCCCGTCGCCGCCCCGTCGCCATTTTCACTGCTGCTATTCCCGTCTCCGGCGCTGCCGCCGTTATTTTCTCCGTCACTTTCGCTGCCGCTGTTGTCCCCGCCGTCGTTATTGTTCTCCCCGTCGCCGCCGCTGTTGTTTTCTCCGCCGCCGTTATTGTTCTCCCCGTCGTCGCTGTTGTCTTCGCCGCCGCTGCCGTTATTGTCTTCTCCGTCGCCGTCGCTGTTGTCTTCGCCATCGCCGCTGCCGTTGTTGTCCTCCCCGTCGTCGCCGCTGCCACTGCTGTCTTCTCCGTCGCCGCCGCTGCCGTTGTTGTCCTCCCCGTCATCGCCGCCGTTATTATCTTCTCCGTCGCCGTCGTCGCTGTTGTCTTCCCCGTTGTTGTCGTCGTTATCTTCTCCGTCATCAGGCTCAGGCTCTTCCTCATCGTCTGGCACCTCCCGGTCGTCCTCCTCCGACAGGGCAGTCATCACCGCGCCGTTGATTTCTTCCCATGTTCCGCGGTATTCATAAACACCTTCATCCTCCTTCGAATAGATCGGTCTGTCGTCCTCTATGCCGCCCGCCAGATTTTCATCTATCTTTGTGGCGCTCAGTACATTGTAATACAAAACGTCTTCATAAAACTCATAACTGTCGTTATACAGACCGTTATAGCGAAACGCAACCTGATATCTGTCTGTCCCTTCCGCCGGTGAACCGGTAATCTTCTGAAACCAGCCTGTTTTCTTATTGCCGTCGGACACGATCTTCTCGAAGCCCTCCTGCTTCGGCTCCCCCTCCTCGTATTCCGCTGCCACGGCTTCCACGGGAAACTCTTTCGTCAGGCCATGCTCCTTATAATACGCCCGCAGTTCCTCTTTCTTTCCCTCGATAAATTCCTTGCGCTTCGTCTTCGGCAGATCACACAGCGTATTCCGCCAGCTCTTCCAGACCTGCTCTTCCTCATCCCACTCGCCAAGGAGCGGTTCATATCCATCGACCAGATAGCCAATCTCCGCCGCTTTCCTTTCCGGTACGACTTCAAGAATGACAAATTCACTCCCACTCTCCATATACCGGGAACGGAGCTTTTCTATACCAAGCAGCGTATCCGCCGCTTCCGCCTCAATCGCGCCGGACAATACAGAGGTTATGACGACAGCGGCAGCGGACAGTCCCGCCACTGCCGCCGCTGCAATACGCCTGCTTTTCTGATTCATTCTGTTTTTTATCATTCTTTTCATCTTGTCACTTCCCATCTGCCCATCGAAAAAAGCCGTGAAGCCGGGGTCTGCACTATAACACGTTTACTTCTGTTCAAAAATAATCGTTGTGTATGTGTATATTTCCGGATTTTCTTTCATGAAGATTCTTATCTTCAGGCTCTTAAGAACCACCTTTTCCGACTGTGACCAATCGCTGCATTCAAATACACCCTCCGCATTCATTGTTGATTCATCTACTACATAAGTCTGTACAACACTGGGAGTAACTACCACTCCATCAGGCGCTTCATATTCAAAATCTTCAATTGCATAGTCATAAACCGGCGGATTGCTGTTTGCCCATGCCACCTCATAATATCCCTCTACCGCATACGGAAACTTAAACCTGTTCGTCGCAAGCGTAGTGTTGCTATAACACGTCCGCCCGAATAACTGCACTGCCGGAATATCATGAATCCGCTCATATGACCATCTGTTTCCTGTCCATTTATCGTAGAAATGGAATACTATTTTCACAAAATAACTCTGGTTTCTCGGCAGAGTCTCCTTGAAGGAAAGTCGATATACAATACGGGATCCCTTTGAAAACTCCAATTCCACACAATCCAGCAGACTGTCAAACGCCGATATCCGATTACCATATATATCACAGAAATAATATTCAGCAGTGACATCTTCCGCCCACTCTGTATCAAAACTGAAATAAGTGTCACCGTGAATGATTTTGGCACGCTCCATATTGGAATCTCCACCGACAGTTCCCTCCTCGTCAATCCGGTAATTAATCCGGTCTGAAACGGTCTGGCCTGTGATATCAGAATGTGCTGTCAATGTAATTTCAAGTATTTTCCCATAATTCTGCGGCTCCTTTTTAATCACTAAATCCAGAGTCTTACTGCTGTCCGCAAAGCTTTCCACCACATCGGAAATATCTCTGCCACTTCCCGCATCCATAAGTTTGACTGTCCACTTATAGGCAATGGCCTCAATTTCAATGTCGGTAAACCCTGTTGTGGATGGGAATGAACCGTATTTGGGAGCAAACGGTTCCAGCGTTCTGGTTGTAATATGCACCGCGTCAAGCGACTTAAGAGGCAGATTCCCCACTACCTTCACAACCCCCGTCGCCTTTTTATTCGGATTGGATTTATAGCTCGCCGTAATCGTCAGATAGGCGTTCGCCTCATATGCGCCGACCGTCAGATAGCCGCTTGCGTCAATCGTACTCAGTGTCCCCGTCTCTTCAATCACCCAATCCACCAGATCATTCACATCACCGGGATTGTTCGTGCTGATCTTTGCGTATATATTATAGCCGGCTCCTCTCGTCACCTCGGATACCCGATCCACAATCGGCACCACGCTGCCTCCCGTCTCCGCGCCGGAATAGTGCAGCTTCATGGTGTCCGCCGCCGGTTTATTCTCATCGAAGATATTCGACGGATTGTCGCTTAAAAGCATACGGTTTCTGAGCGTAATAACCGGACTTGTGGCGTAATCGACGACACCCGTGCCATCGTCATAGCCCACGCTGACCAGCACAGATTTGACAATCGTCTTCGTTGTGCCATCCATCGCTTTCGTCGTCAGGGTATCGCTCAAATCCACCTTGAAATCCGTGACATGCTCTGCCAGAAGCTGATCCGCATATTCCGCAGCGCCGTCCGAAAAAGCGCCAGTAGATGCGTCATAGCTGACATCCCACTTGCTGCAGTACACATTCTTATCCGACTTATCCCATCTCACCGCCGACTTAGAATAAATCGTGGTTCCGCTTCCGTCGTCCTCGGCGTGATACATGGAAAGCTCCGTCTTCGACGCATCATCATTCATGGAGACGCCGCCGTTTAAGTCGATGATCATATCTTCTATTTGATTGACGGTAAGTTCCGCCTCCTTCTGCACGGTAGAGTCGGCGCTTCCCTTCGTAAAACTTCTGCTTCCCGTCATCATAAAAGACAGCGCAATCACCATAACAACAGACAGAATCGCTGTCGCAACCAACAGTTCCACCAGAGAAAAACCCCTGTTCCTCTTCATCATGCCCTCCTTCTCCTCTGCACTTAAAACACCAATCCTCCGTGTCAGAGGACCATTTTTCAGCCTAATTCACTCTCTCCAGCACATGCTTGCCCGTGTCCGGGTATAAAGTAATCACATACTTTTTACCCCTGTCAAAAGTAATGTCCGTACAGTGCGCACTGCCGCCGCCGGTTCCAAGCGCAGTACCGTCCGACCTGACAGCTTCCTTAAAGGATCCGTCCGCGCGGTCGAAGATCAGCTTCACGGACTGCCCGCTTGTGATGACGGCGCTCGTGCCGTCGTCGAAATTGCAGGACACATCCACCTGCGCACTTCCTATCGTCTCGTCCTCCGCCAGAACCCAGTCCGAATCCAGACTCCCGTCCACAACCGCATTCTTCGGTATATAATATTTTATGTGGTAGCCGTCGGCATCCAGCAGAAGCTCCATATAGCAGTCTGCAGTACCCGACCTGGCAAGCGCGTAATTCTTTTCTTTTCCGAGCGCCGCCGACATATTGTTGGCGCATTTCCTCGCATGCTGACCGGTCAAAAGCGGCAGGCCGATGAAAACGAAGCCGATCATGATTCCCATAATCGCCACCACAATCAATACTTCAACCAGTGAAAACCCTCTGTTTTCTTTCATCCCGACAGCTCCTATTTCTTACTCCAATTCTCATACGTGATCAGATCGACATAGGCCACCTGCTCCGTACCCATATCGGTCGACGCGTTTCCGCTGGTAACATAGCTGACACCGTCGGAAAAGATATTCAGCAGATAATAATCGTGACTCACCGACAGTTCGTCAATCTTCGTGCGCAGAATATTGGAAAACGTATCCGGATCAATCGGCTCGATGGTAATCGCAGCCCCCGCTTCCACCGTAATATTTCCCTTGGCGATAATCAGCCCTTCAAAATCTTTCCTCACCGTCACATTTCCGAGGCTCACCACCATTTTCACGGAAGAGGGCGTAGACGAATCTATCACGTATTCATCCTTCGCCGTGAGAACCAGACTTTCCGGGGAGGCACCAAGCGTGTCGATCTGAACCTGCTGCGCGCCTTTTTCATGTAATATAATTCTGATCTCCGTCTCATCCACGATATTCTGGAAAGCGGTTTTTGTCAGCTCCTCATCGGTAAGCTGATTCGAAGTCCGCATGAGCTTGGCGCTCAGAGCGTTATACACATCCTCCTTTAAGGAAGAAAGCCGTTTTGCCTGCTGCTTATTCCCTGTAGAGTCTGTGGAGGGCTTAACCGCCCAGCCTTCCGCCCCCTGATAAACCAGCATGTTTCCCGCCATATTCAGATACAGCATACTGTCCGCCATCCGGATCTCCCTGGCGTACAGCTGCGTGTACCGGTCAACCTTCTCCGCATTTACGGCATAATAGTCAATAAAATATTGATTCGCCGCATCCTCATCCTTAAACCGCAGATAGCAGTATACGAGAGGCCCGGCGTTCGTCTGTCTGAACACGACCTCCGGCATATACGCACTGCCTCCGCCCGACAGCGTTTCCTCTGATATATAGGTGTTCAGACTCTTGTTCCCAAGGGCAGGAATCTGCCTTGTGCCATCTAAAAGGCAGTATTTATCAGGATTGTTCGTAATCAGCTCATACTGCTCCAAAGTCAGCGGATTACACCCGAACTCCGACGCGCCGATGATACCCTCATCGCTGATCCTGCACCCGACAGCCTCCGACGGCGCCAGATAAATCAACTGGTTGCTCTTCACCGCCACCGACTCGCCCATCAGAATGTTCTTTTTGTTTTTCTTCTCCTCCTCTGTGGCCGTGGTATCTGCCGGATTGCCAGCCGTGGCCACATAGGCCCTGCCGCTGATGGTCAGGCGTTCCAGCCCGGACAGATCAAGCACGCTGTCCCTGCCGTTTACCACGATAGCGCTGCTGGAATCATGGCGCACATCCGCCACCGGGTCCCCTGCTCCACCTGTTCCTGTTCCACCTGTTCCCTCATCGCCACTGCCGCCTGTTCCCGCGCCACCGCCTGCGCCTGCTTCTGACGCAAGATAGCCGAATCCGTTGTATTCTCCTTTCAGAACCGCCTTGCTGTCCTGGCCCGAAAGGGTAAAATCGTCTTTTAAATTGACCGTACCGCTCAACTGTGCATCCGCAGACATCAAATCCAGATTCCGCGCCCAAAGCTCGACATCCGTCGTCTTAAGCGTACTGCTCCCGGCCACATCCAGATTTTCCCTGCTGATCACCACAGCCTTGCTAAGCGGCTCCGCGCTGTCCGCCTTCTCGAAAGAAACGCCGGTGGGAAGCAGCGTCGCCAGAGTCATCGGCGTTTTCTCATCCGCTTTCTTATCCTTATCAAAGACAGAATATACCGGGTCCGCGGGCGTTCCGACAAACATCTGCCCCGCGTAGACATCCCCCTTCAACACAATACTGCCGCCCGCCGAAGTATTGCCCATCAAGAGCGTATCGTCAGCGATCATGCAGCACTGCTCCAGATCGGGAAGCGCGGACGCCTGCGCAAAGTTGAAGGAAGGAATGGAAATCCGGATATCCGTGCTGATGATTGAAATATAACCGGTATCATTCACATAAGAAACCTTCAAATCCTTCAACACAAGCTTGCTGTTATTTTCCACGATCATCTTAAATTTTTCCGGCTCCGTTGCGTACTCCAGATTAGACTCCACAATCGCGCCGTATGTAGCGCCGCCGCTTAAAAAAGCAGCCCTCGTCCCGTCGCCGTCGCCCAGACTGTCCGTAGACAGATAGCCAAGCAGCCTGGTGACGCTGTAATAATCCTTCTCCGAGGAACTCTTCTGCAGCCGCTCCTGCAGCTCTTTATAATACATTTCATGAAGCGCCTTATTTCTCGCATTGGCGCTTCTGTACAAGGCAAAGTTGTTCATGACCTCGCTGTAGGCTTTCGCGAGGGATTCGGAAATCTCCCCCTGCAGACCTACGTTGATCTCGTCTAACACCGTCTCCGCGGTATAGAAGTTGTCTTTGGTGCGCCTGTCAGCCGCGCGCATCTGATAGCCGGAAAAGGACAAAAACATCAGTACGCTTGCCAGAATCGCGACAAACGCAATAATGACAATAACCATCACCATGGCGCTGCCTCTGTCGTCCCGCACTCTCTTTTTTCTCTTATCCCCATTCCCCATATGATCCGACTTCCTTCCAATACCGCTTCCAAATCACTGCGGAGAATGCCGTATTTCAGGCATTCTCCCGTGTGAGACGGAGTTGCGAAGCAACTCCCAGAGTTTCTTGGCGTCCCGTCCTATGGCGGGACGTCTTTAGAAGTTCTTCTCGCGTTTTTCACGCTATTCTATTTTCGTGCCGGTCAGACGCACCACCGGATCACTCGTAGCAGGATCCGCCCCATGTTCATAGACCGCCGTCTCCATCGTATAAATCCTGTCCTTCGCCTCCGTCGCGTCAAGCGCCTTTAAACCGGTATATTCCAAAATTTCATTCTTAGTAAAGAACCGCCCGGGATTATCACAGTCATTCAGGGTAATATCCGCTTCCTGCCCCTGTCCGAAAACACCCGGATTCTGACCGAGATTCAGGTTCGTAAAATATCTGCCGTAAGTCATACCGTCCGCGCCAAATCCCTCCGTGATCGTCACATTAACCTCGTAATCGTCCGGCACTTCATACTTCATACTGTTCGTGGTGTCATCCCAGTACACACCCAGCTTCTTCGTATCATCCGCAGGATCCAGAATGTTCTGTCTGATGATATAGATATTGACGGGCAGTTTGTCTTTGTTTTCTATGATAATCTCATCCGGAGAAATATGTTTTCCTACCACGGACTCCATCGCAGAGTCGTTATATCTGGGCGCATAGTAGAGATACACACTCTTCAACTCTATCGGATTGCCCTCGTCGTCCAGCGTCTGTGCGTTATTAAAAATAGTCTTGTCCTTGGTCGTATATTCCCGGTACTCCGGGGGCACATTGTTGTAGCCGGTTTTATAATCGTACCGGATCTTGACCACGTTCGTCATGACACCGGCCTGATCTACCTGTTCGATCTTTAAGGTGATCTTTCGCGTCAGCTCCTGGCCAAACCTGGCCGCCGACCAGTTCATCCCTGTAACGCCGTCGGGAAGCTGGCGGGCATAATATAATTTATAAACTTCCTCATCTGCGCCGTTCGCATTCACTTCGTTTCTGATGCGCTGGATGTAGGTAGCGCTGTCCACCCCGCTGACCGTGTTCATGACAAGCAGCTTATCCCTGGTGTTCTTCTCCTCGTAAACGCCTGCCGGAGCGCCGTCCGGAGAGATCGTCGGGTCTAAGGTTACCACCACATCGAACATATCCCTGCCCGATTCATCGTTGATCACGCCTTCCCTCTTAAACTGATAAGTGATATGTTCCAACTGTTTTGACGGATCGTCCGGATCGGCCTTGTTCATCTTCTTTTCGTTTATTTCATATCTGGGAACCTGATTGCCCGCAGGATCTGTCTCCTCCATCACAAGCAGATCTTCCAGTTTCTCTTTCTCAAAAATTTCCATCTCATCCTGCGCCAGCGTAGTCGCCCGCATAAGATGTCTGCTCTTGGCATTCACGCGGTACGAGGAGACAAAGCCGCGAAGCATCGGTACGATAATGATGGCCAGAATAACCACCGCAATCATAAGCTCCAGCAGGGAAAACCCTTTATTGTCTTTTTTCACTCCGCTTCCTGTCCTCCATTCTGTGTTTCGGAAACCGCGTCCTCCGTCTCCGCTTCCGCACCGTCCGTCTGGCCGTCTTCCCCGTCAGATCCGGAGTCCGACTGCACCGCGCTGCCGTTTAAGACGCCGAAGATATTGCTGGTTCCTGTGGTAACACCGGAAATATCCGGCCCCACATAAGGCGCCTGTGTCCCTGTCAGGTAAAAGAAGTCTAACTTCATATTCCCCGTCAAATATCCCTTCTCGGTTGTCGTAAGGGAAATGCCGGAGACAGACTTCTTGGAATCCATGCCGTATATATAATTCAGTACATTTTTCAAACCGTTATTGGTCGTCGTAATTCCGACTGATGTTTCCATACGAAACATGCCCATCCCGTCATCCTGCAGCTCATATCCCTCTTCTGTGGTAAGAATCCCCGTGTAGGGTACGATTTGTGCGGGCTGTAAGCTGACATTCGGCACTCTCACATCATTTGCGGCCACCAGCTCCATATTATAGAGGTACATAACCTGATCTTCGACCTGTAGTCCGGACGAAAAGCTGTCTATAATCGCATCGCCCTCCGTCTTCATCCGTTCCGTCTCAGCCATATATTCCGGTTTCTGCGCGTTGAGGATCTCCAGACGGTCAACCGTCTTTTTCAGCTCCTCGTTCTGCGCGTTGATTTCTTCCGTCTTCAACTGATTATTTCTATAGATCAGCTGCCACGAAAGAACCAGCGCCAGGATTCCGAACACAATCAGTAAAAGCTGTACTTCATTTTTCTTCATCTGTTCTTCCTCCTACTCTAAAATCTCATCATCAGCCGCTGTACTTCCTGCGTTATCCGCCGGTTCCGGCAGCGGCGTGGGATCATCCGCCCCGCCTTTATACAATACCTGAACGGTAAAACTTACCTTCGGCTCTTCCTCCAGCACTTCCCCGTCCATCACGGCTCCCGAATCCGTCATGCCGGTAACCTCTACCCCTGCCACACTTTCAAATGTGCGGAACTCCTGTACCAGCTTCGCCGCTTCCTTCTTATCCGCCACCGTCACCGACAGGCTCACACCGTTCAAATCCGCATTAAAAGCCTGCACATTCAAAGACGCCGGCATCTTCTTCTGCATTTCCTCAATAAAGTGCACCAGATCGTTATTCAGTGTCACGGTATTACTCTCGAAAAAGGCCAGTTTTTCAAACGTGTATTTCTGCTGTAAGTAATCTTTATAAATGACCTCCGCTTCCGCCAGCTCCGTAATCCTGTTGTTCAGCCTGTCGTTTTCGTCCTTCGCCGCCTTTAGCGTGATTATCGAAACCGCCGCCAGAGCCGCCGCGCCTATAAATGCAGACACGGCAAAGAGTACCGCGACCTTAAGTTTCTCCTCTTCACTCGGCATAAGCTGTATCGACTTCTTTTCCTTTTCCTTCTCGCCCATGAAACCGAGAGGCGAAAGCGACGCGCCGATACAGATTAAGAACTCACCGAAGCTCTTCTCTTTAAAATATTTCTCCAGTTGTAAACCCTTAATGTCCCGAAGCGGTTCTAACGGCATCTCAAGGGTGTTTGAAATCAATTCGGCAAGCCCCTTAAAGTCTCCGCCCAGCCCGGAAAGGTACGCTTTCTCAATGGCCACGCCGTTATTGCGGGAAAAATAGTCCACGATACGGGCTATGCCGTTTATAAGATAGCCGAGAGACTGCCTGATCTCGTCATTCATGCACTCCCTGTCCTTAAAGAGGCGCACCGCCTCCTCATAGCCCGGTTTCTGAAACTCCTCCATTTCCATCATGGCGAACACCGCGTCATCCACACCGTAAGCGACCGTCCTCTGCAAAGCCACAGCCTGGTTCTGCAAAATTGTGACGATGGTTGCATTCTCATCCACCTTGACCACCATCTGAACCCCTGTATCGCAATGTCTGCGCAGAATCTGATAAATGCTGTTTCCGCCATAGTCCAGCGCGGCGACATTACAGCCCATCGCCTGCGCAAGCTGGAAGTAGCCTGCCGTCATAATCTTCGGAACGGCATAGACAAGCGCCTTGTACTGCTTCGTGCCGTTCTCATTCTCTAACGTGTCAACGATGCTGTGCCCGATCTCGTACTGCTCCAGATCGACAGGAAAATAATCGGATGCATTCGCTTTGATCAGATCTTTTACTTTATTCTCTTTTACAAATGGAATCACAATTTCACGACTGGCGATCTTCGTAGAACTCATGGAAAATACGATCTGTTTTGTCTTGATCCGGTTTTCCTGCAACGCCCCTCTGATCACACTGACCAGCTCCTCGTTTACATTCAGAATACCGTCATTGACCGTCCCCTGCGGCGTCTGCACACTGACGGAACAGTACACCCTGGGATTCTTCGTTTTATAATCCTCCTCGCAGATCCTGATCTTAGAGGCTCCTATTTCTATTCCCAATATTTTCGACATCGAATTTCCCCCTTTGTCAGCCCCGCACCCGAAACCGACCTGCATTTCATCTATCGCAAATCATCTATTATAAAGACCACGGCAAACCATGATCCCTGTTTCCCAATTCATATACCAATTCATATATCCGAAAGTTATGTCCTGATTCTATAAACCGATCCATGTTAAATACCATGCAATCATCTGCTCACCCGCCAGCGCGGAAAGCCAAATCCCCATCGACAGATACGGCCCAAAAGCAAGTACATGCCCCTGTCCGCTTATCTTCATCCGGGCAATATGTATGACGGAACCGATGATGCACCCCAGGACAAAAGCGAGCAAAATCTGTTTCCATCCAAGCAAAAGGCCGCTCACAGCCATCAGCTTGATATCGCCGCCGCCAATGCCGCGTCCCTTCGTTACCAGATGCACAAGATAAAGAAATCCACTGACAACAAAGAAGCCCACCGCATAGTCAAGCCAATCCGCATAGTCTGTCACTATGCGGATCAGCCCCAATGCCAATATAAACAGGTTGATCCCTGCCGGGATCTCGTATGTGCGAAAATCAATCACGCTTAAAGTGATCAATGCGGAGGCAAGCAGCGCAAAAAGTAGGGCTTTAACGCTTATACCGTACACCGCGAACACGATACAGTAGAGCGCTCCGTTCAGCAGCTCGACGAGCGGATACTGAACGGAGATTTTCTGCTTACAACTACGACACTTTCCCCTAAGACACAAATAACTGAATACCGGCACGAGATCGTACCATCTCAACTGATACCCACAGTTCATACAATGCGACCGTATCTTTACGATATTTTCCTGCTTCGGGATGCGGTAGATGCAGACATTTAAGAAGCTGCCGATCACGATCCCGTAGAGGAATATGATTATGTAGAGGAGTGCTGTGGGTAGCATGTTGGTGTCCTTTCAAAAGTGCTGTTTGGGTTAGAACTTCTTCGTTGTCGCGGCCTCACCCGGTTTCTCAACCCAATTACTTGCTTCTACTTCTATCTGCTTATTCGTACTATTAATCTTTACCGTAAGAGTAGGCGCTGCACTTCCACCTGCATTTACATATGTATTGGATGTTATCTTAACATCAGCAGGCGTAATCGTAGCTTTGATTTCAGCATCAAGCGCCGTAGAACCTACTGTAGCCATTCCGGTTGTAGAAAAAGTATAAGTTACAGAACCGCTCGCCAACTGTGCTATAACCGCTTCCTCTGCACTTGCCATCTTGATAACATTAGCAACTTCAGCGATAGACGAATTGTCTCTCTGCAGTCTGGTCTTCTCCACATATCTTAAGTACTGGGGAGCCAGCACACCGATCAGCACAGCCATAATCGCAACGACGATGATCAGCTCGACAAGGGAAAAACCTTTGTTTGTCAATGATTTCTGTTCTCTTTTCATAATTCCTTTCTCCTTCTTTCCTCATAAAATTTTTGTTCTATCTTAAACGCTCCGCCCTACCCAAGCGCTTAATTCATGGTTTGTTTCAACACATGAGTGTTCAGCCCACGCCCATTCGCAAAATCGCGCTTACAGCGCTCTCCGCCGCTTCGCAGCTGCTTTTGCTCATATATGGGCGTTCCCTCAGACCTTCATCCGCCGTCCAGATTCATGCAGGCATGATCTGTCCGTCAGATTCGGTCTGGCTGAACTGTTATTATACATTATCCAGCGCCTCGTACATCTTCATCATCGGCGCCAGCACCGAAGCGATTAACACGCTGACAATCGCCGCCAGCACGATAATAATCATCGGCTCCATCATCGCCATCAGAGACTGCACCGCCATCTCCACTTCCTCTTCGTAATACTCCGCCAGCTTATCCAGCATATCCTCGACGGAGCCGGACTCCTCACCGATTCTGACCATGTGATATGCCATGGGCGGAAACAGTCCGCAGTCCTCCAGTGGTTTGGAAAAAGGCACGCCCAGCCCGATCTGTTCCCTCGCATCCAGTAGCGCTTCTTTAAACCAGATATTTGTCATGGTATTGGCCACGATCTCCACCGCCTCCACCATCGGAACGCCCGCAGCCATCAGGGTGCTCATGGTACGCGCCATGGAAGCCGCCGCCGATTTGACCGTCAGCTCTTTTACTCCCGGAAGTGAAATGGCCGCCTTGCCAAATACATGCTTGCCAAGATCCGTGCCCGCGAATGTCTTCACCCCAAACACAATAGCAAGCGCACCCCCTAAGAGCAGATACCACTTGGCCTTAATAAAATCGCTGGCCGTGAGAACCGCCTTCGTGATGGCCGGCAGCTCCGTGTCAAGCGTCTCAAACATGGACGCATACTGCGGAATGACAAATACCAGCATGACAATCACCACGGCAATCGCCACCACCATAAGCACGATCGGATAAACCATCGCCTTTTTGACGAGCGCCTGCGTCTTGCTCCGCCTCTCAAGCTGCGTCGCCACACGGTCCAGAGAAGTGTCCAGGCTGCCGGAGGCCTCTCCCGCCGCTACCATGTTCACCATGATGCCCGGAAAGATCTTCGGTTCCTTCGCCAGAGACTCCGCCAGCGGTTCGCCCTTCTCCATGCTGACCCTGACTGTTTCTAACGCTTTCTTTAGCCGCTTATTCTCCGTCTGTTCACAGAGCATTTTCATCGCGTCCAGAATACTGACGCCCGCCTTCGTCATACTCACGAACTGACGGCAGAACACACTCAGGTCTCTCGCTGTGGGCTTGCCGCCAATATCAATATTAATATCTCTCGTCAGAGCATTCTGCTCCGAGATATTGACAACTGTCAGATTCTGCCGTTTCAGCTCCGCTCTCGCTGCTCCCGCAGAGTCGGCGTCGATACTTCCCTTCGAAGTTTTACCGGTTTTATCAATTGCCTCATATCCGTAAACCGCCATCGTATGTCCTCTTTTCGAACCGTCTTAAACCCAAGGGTACACTCCCCCTAGTTTTATATTATACCCCCCCCCGGAAAAAGTCAAGGCATCGCGGCTTTCCCTATGCTTTTTTGTGCACTTTTACCCGTTATTCCCACCGTTTGGAAATAATCGGTTTCCAGACATCCTTCCCCATCCCGTCGCCCTCCAGAATATCATACTGCACGGTCTTATAATGGCTGAGCGCCCGGATCTGCTCCTCGGTGCCTTCGCGGATGATCTCCCCCGATGCGTCCCGCACAAATTCCCACGAATTTGTCTGAAAATATGACCTCTCATAGCGCAGGATCCGCGCCATATCGGAGTCCGGCAGTCCCGCATAGTCGATCAGCATCATGGGAAGGTAGTACATGCTCTCCCCCGAGAAATCCAACTTTTCTTCGGAAACATTGCTCCACACAATGACCGGCGTCGAGTACAGCCGCTCCTTCGCCCCCTCTTCCCTCTCGCCCAGACCGAACGCCTCCAGCGTCTCCGCCGAAAAAAAGGGACAGTGATCCCCGAACATCACAAGAACCGTTGGCTGTTCCGCCGCCGAAAAATAATCTACCAACTGCGCAAACGCCTGATTCGCCAGATAAATGCCATTGATATAATTGGCAATCGTATCATACCCCTCATATTGCAGTTTCTCGCCTCTCACCTCAATAGGATAGTCATAATCCGCCAGTGTATCCGCGTGATACTCCAACGTCCTGTTGTGATTCGCCATGGATACTGCCCAGATAAAATTCGGCACATCGCCCCCCTGCCGAGACAGGGCAATGATTTCCTTTGCCAGAGACTCATCCGAAATGTAGCGGGTGTAGATGTCCTTATGTTGCATATCGCCCTCAAAAATCACCCGGTCAAACCCCATACCCGTATAGGCGGCTTCGCGACCGTAAAAATAGCCGTAATAAGGATGAATTGCCACGGTCTCGTAGCCCAGCCCGTTAAAATAGTCCGCAACGGAAGGTATCCTCTGCCCCTGCAGCTTGGTGTAGACAGCGTCGGCGTTATAATACTTTGTGTTTAACCCTGTCAGAAACTCAACCTCCGGTCTCAGCGTACCGCCACCCCAAACCGGACTGGTCAGCCAGCCGGTACTGCACCGTCCCGCCAGCGCCTTATAAGATCCCATAGGGTCCTGCGAAAAAGTGATCCGGTCCGACTGTATATTGTCCGTATTCCACCATGACTCATTCATGATAACAATGATATTCGGAAAGCCGGATGGTTCCGTCATGGCGGCGTTTTCGGGAGACCCCGGCGCCGCCCCACTCACCGGCGACTGCCTCGTCGGCGACTGCGACAACAAGAAATCGTAGCTCACTTCCACCTGCTCCACGCTTATTCTGGAAAGACTGTCGTTTTGCAGGAAGCGGTACAGCACATACCGATCCTTCTCTGGAGAAATCGGTTCGATCACATCGATCACATACCTCTCGCCGAAAAAATGGTTCGTATAAAAGCATATGCACACGCACAGACCGGCACAGCCAAGTAACCGAATAGCGTACAGACCAAGCCTCCGCGCACGCCCTCTCTCCAGAACAGACTGTTCCCCAGAGTCCGGCTGCTCCTGCGCGTTTTTCTGCCTGTGGCTCCTCGCCTTCCACCCCTTGTCCCCGAGACAGTCCAGCGCAACGCCCGCCGCCACAAAGAGAAGGAGTCCACCCGCCAGTATCGCAAGGAAACGGTCCGGCGTAAACTTAAGATAGCCGACCGCCATGCCCGCCGCCTCCGTCAGCCGCAGGTCGTCCAGCCGAAGCAGCTCCTTGCGGTTGACAAACTTGATATAGCTGGCGTGGGTCAGAAGAAACAAAAGCCCCGACAGGATCACCATGCTTACCCCCGCCTGCATGGTCAGACAGTAAAGCGCCGCAAACGCCATGCCGACGAAGATGCCCTCAAACGTGTAAGTCGCCCTAAAATGATTCTCATAAAAAAAGGTAAAATAGGATTCCTCCGGGCGGACGATATAATAGTCCAGTAGACATGGGATGTGTGTACCGTATATGATCGCCAGCCCGGCTAGAAAAAAGAAATATAAAGATAAAAAGCGCAGAGCCGCTTTTCTGTTGTTTGAAAGCCCTGCGCATTTTCCGCCTGTTTTATACATGATATTCCACGCCTCATCTTAAACCGTGCAAAAAGCATTTCCTGCCAGTTCGTAATTACCACAAATATCCACCGAAATAATGAATGTCTGTTCTAAATAATCGATACATTCCGAGATATATTTTTCAGAAAATCTTTTTGCCTTGTCTGGTGACCATTCCTTAAAACCGCTTATTAGCTGCTCCTTATTTTTAGGGTTCCCGTTTTGTACTAAATACAAGACGGTCGAAACGCCTTCTAACTTCTTATCGGTCTGAATCGCATTAACATATTCTGTAGATTTTTTTACAGCAATATGCAGTTTATCAAATTTACTATCTACTTTTTCACTGCAAATCACCCGGTATATCTGTTCAAACGTTTTTTGAGAATTATCAAACCCATAATAATTTTGGTATTCTTTTATATTTCGTGCTACGATATCTACAGAATGAGAGTATGGCCCATATTTCCATTTATCGTATCTAAAATATTCTTCTTCTAAAAAAAAATTAGTAAAGTATCCGGCTTTCTGCAATCTAATACTATTAAACCTTGTTAAATTCAAACGTATATCCAGCAAAACCAATCCGGAAACACTAATGTGTGGCGGCTTTTTGGGAATTGCAGCATATGAAGATGACGGTTCAAAAATAACGAAATCATAGCGATCCGATATATCTGAAATTTTATTTTCCACTATTTTCTTTACTTCGGCCCAGTCCAACCCTCCATTTCCACACCCAAGCGGGGGGATCGCAATTTTTTTGACCGCTAATTTCGGCAGCAGCTCAACTAACGCCTCCATTCCGTTTTCAATATATTCCAATTTTGAATTTTCACGCCATTTATTCTTTGTAGGAAAATTAATGATCGTAATCCCTTCCTCCGTAAAAGAATGCATCTTTCCGACCACCAGCTCCCCCGACTTGCACGCTTTCACGTATGATTTGTTATTCTCAGGAAATCTCATTTTGAATTGATATGCAATGCCCTTCCCCATAAACCCCTCGCAGTTAACTGTGTTAATTAAGCAGTCTGCATTACATTCAAACATGTTTCCCTTCGTATACTCTATCATAAAGTTCCTTTCCCAAACCATTTAGATTGAATATTTACATACGGAGGCTGCTCTGAAATTCCTTTATTCCGAAAAACTCCTTCGACATATTGCTGTGTTTCCACATCCGGCACATAAACGCATTGAAACAATTCTGCCGGTATACATTTATCCGTCAGACACTCCGCCATTTTAACATTACGCGAATACTCATCTACCTCACCAGCTTTTTCCATTGTCTCCCAATCAATATTGTTTATTCCATCCGCATAATTATACAGAATACATTCCTGTTGCGATAACGGATGCTTTACTAATATTTTAAAATCATTAAATTCCGCCAATGCTCTTTTAATGCATATATACACAAACTTATCTGTTGGATATGTATTCTTAACAGCAACATCAAACGCTGAATATGGATGAAAGTGAAACGGCGTATATATGTCTAAACCCAATTCCTGTCTTTTACTAATGATCTGCTGATCCGCAACATCTTCAAAAAGCATTTTTTGCTCTATCAGCCGCCTTCTCGGCAGCAAACCATGATTAATTATCATTTCCACGTTATCCACCCTTGTGAGGTGGTATAACAATTTTTTATCTCTGACTCCCTCTAATCCCACCGTATCTTCTTTCCCCTCTTCTCACCATTTATCCAGGCATTTAAATCACCTTATTCTGCATCCCGTCAGGATCCTGCGCGAACTGTATCGCCATCTCCCGGTCAATCTTTCCCTCGTAGAACAACTGTATGATCGCGTCGTCCATCGTAATCATCCCCAGCTTGCGGTTCGTCTGCATGACAGACGCCAGTTGATGCGACTTTCCCTCGCGGATCAGGTTCCTTACCGCATGGTTCGCGTGCATCACCTCAAAAGCCGCCACACGTCCCAAACCGTCCATGGTAGGGATGAGCTGCTGGGAAACCACCGCCTCCAGAACATTGGCAAGCTGCACTCTGATCTGCTGCTGCTGATGGGGCGGAAATACGTCGATCACACGGTCCACGGTGCTGGCCGCGCCGATGGTGTGCAGGGTGGAAAGCACGAGGTGTCCGGTTTCTGCCGCCGTGATCGCTACGCTTATCGTCTCGAAATCGCGCATCTCGCCGACCAGAATCACATCCGGATCCTCACGAAGCGCCGCTCTCAGGGCGTTTGCATAGCTCTGGGAATCCAAGCCGATCTCCCGCTGGTTTACCATTGCCATCTTATGCTGATGCAGATACTCGATGGGATCCTCCAGCGTAATCACATGGGCATCCCTGTTGTTGTTGATCTTATCTATGACAGCCGCCAGTGTGGTGGACTTACCGCTTCCCGTAGGGCCTGTCACAAGAATCAGTCCGCGCTTGCGCTCATAAAGGTTAATCACGGACTCCGGCACGCCCAGTTTCTCCGGCGCAGGAACCTGCGTACCCACCAGACGCAGCGCCAGCGCCGTAGAACCTCTCTGCTTGTAAACGTTGACACGGTACCTTCCAAGCTCCGGAATCGAGAAGGACATATCGTACTCGCCCCGCTCCTCAAAACGTTCCCGCTGCACGTCGCTCATGATCGAATAGGCGACCGTCAGTGTATCCTGCGGCATCATCCTCGGATATTCCATCGCAATCAGGTTTCCGTTTACCCGCATTTTAGGCGGTATTCCCACCGTGATATGTACATCTGACGCGCCGGCAGCATTCGCCGTCTGCATAATCTCCTGTATCGTCGGCATTTCCTTTTTCCCCCTCCTGCTGCTTATGTATCTCAGATAATCGGAATCTCCACGTATTCCTCCTCGTCAACCTCGATCCCGTTTTTCTTTAACAAATCCATATCCATCACATGACGGTTGTCCAGCGTCCGCATAATGTCCCTGATCTCCAGGTCCTCATACAGCTCCATATCCGCCAGATCAATCACGCTGTTATCCCGAAACATCAGGATCAGAGGCCGCAGGATATCCGCCTCGTTCGCCGCAAGGACAAGCGCTTTCTCACCGGTATTCAGCTCCACGCTGACGCCCGGCACCAGAATATTGACGGACTGAATCAGCGCCTCCACCACTTTGCTATGGTAAACTTTCGGGTTGTCCAAAAGGAACTTGAGCGCCTCCACCTCAGAAGCAGGCTCCTTGTCCATTTTCATGGCGGTCATCCTGTCGTAGGTTTCCGCCACAGCCAGCACCCGCGCCCCGTTCACAAGACGGATCGAGGAAATGTCCTCCCCCGTTTTCATGCTTGCCAGCATCTTGTACGCCTGAGAGCAGATCCGCTTGATGTTAGGCTTGGTGGAAAAGGCTGTTTCCAGAAGGGCGTGTCCCCTCTCCTCCCGGATTTCCGTCGTCATATCAATCAAAACGCCACCGGCAGCGGCTTCGTCCTCAAATCGCATGATTTTTCCAATATCATGGACGAGCGCCGCCTGCACCGTCTCCATCTGCTCCTCCACCTTCATATTCATAACATGTGTCATCATTGCACAGAGAATCGCCACATTCAGAGAATGCTTATATATGTAGTCCTCCTTGCTCCTCAGATTCTGCAGGAAATTGATTCTGGCATCCATATGCCCGTAATTTTTAATGATGTTCGAGGCAATCATCTGTGCCCGCTGTGTCCGTCCGGTATCGGCGATTACGTCCAGTTCCTCTCTGATGGAGAACACACACATCGTCTGGAAACGCTCAAACTCCGCGTCCGCCCTCGTCATGGGCGGAACAGGTTCTGCGGGCTCCAGAATATAAATACCCAGCAGCCCGAAATTCCTGACGCTGTTGATCCCCTGTAACGTCAGCTTGGAATTTCTCTCATAGAGCAGAACGCCGTTTTTATTGTAGATAGGACGCGCCAATCTCATTCCGGTCTTTAAATCTTCGCTCTTTATAAAACGCATGATCCCGTTTCCTCCATTCTATCTGTCATTCACACCTCTGCGGCTATTACATGCCAAAGGCCTCGTACCCCTCCTTTAGCTTTTCTAACGCTCTTTTCTCAATTCTGGACACATAGCTTCTGGAAATGCCAAGCCTGTGGCCGATCTCCCGCTGGGTAATCTCCTGCCCGTCTGAAAGACCGTATCGCATCAAAATGATCTCTTTTTCCCTGTCCGAAAGCCGGTCGGCAATCAGACCTTTCAGCCGCTGCAGCTTATCCTCCACTTCCATTCTGTCGATCACGTCCACCTGATCCTGTTCGATTACGTCAAGCAGGCTGATTTCGTTGCCCTCCCTGTCCGTACCGATCGGCTCATACAATGAAACTTCCCTGGAAGTCTTTTTCTTCGCCCGCAGGAGCATCAACAGCTCATTGTCTATACAACGCGACGCGTAGGTGCTCAGTTTTCCTTTCCCCGCGTCAAAGGAATCTATCGCCTTAATCAATCCGATGGTGCCAATGGATATCAGATCTTCCATGTCCTCGTCCACGTTCTGGTATTTCTTGGCGATATGCGCTACCAGACGTAAATTCCGCTCCACCAGAATCCCTTTGGCCTCCCCGCGCTCTCTTTCGCTTCCTGTTTTAAGCCGCCCCAGATAGACGGCCTCATCCTTCGCAGAAAGTGGCTGACTGAATGTTTTCAAAAGGAGCCTCCAAAGTCCATTTACTCTATTCTATGACCCGGCGGCTTCCCAAGTGCCTTTCCATCTGTCCCAATTACAAATAGGCTTCCTTCATTTTATTATACAGGCATAACAGGGGAAATTCAATACTGTTCCCCGATCCGAAACGCAGTAGAAACCCTTCCGGTTACTTTTCACACCCGCACCATGCACTTGCTGCATGGTGTCGGAGCCAGCGCCAAAATGCCGGTTTTTGGGCATTTTGTGTGCATCATCGTTGCAATTCACACTGAATAATTGTAAATCAGTATGAAATCTGGCGTGGGTGTGAATTGTAACCCCTTCCGGTGACATGCCGCAGGTAAACGCGGTATGAAAAAGCCCTTCACGCCTTATATTTACCGGCTTGAAGAGCTTCTCTTTCTGGTTCTATCGTAAATGCGTGCGTTTCTGTTTCCGTTTCCTTATTCATATCCTTTCCGGTAGAGATCGTCCGCCTCCTCCGCTTTTAACTGGAAACAGGTCTGCAGCATACCCAGAATATATTCCTTAGACTGTTTCTGCATCACGGTTTCTTTTACAAATGCGGCAGCGCTGCGGATTCTTTCCTCCTGCATACCCTGTTGTTTTCCTTCCTGTTTTCCTTCCTGCCTTCCTTCCTGTCTTCCTCTCTCCACATACATACTCACAGCATATCCCATCGTGATCTCTCCTCCTTCCTCCTGCCGCTTTTGCAGCAAATGCATATAATCTATAAAGTTTGTCACTCTGAAACCTCTGTCTGATCTCCTCTGGCAGATTTCTCATGGAGTACATGTGCAGGCAAACGTTGTCAATGTATTTTCCATACCCTCTCCTGCTTTCCATCCTGCGAACTCTGCCTGTCTGTGTGAAATTGTGGCAGAATCTGCCGGAATACCTGATGCGGACACGATGTCCGCCCATAGATACAGCCGCCTTCATACACATTGATGACCGGCTGTTTTGTTATCAGAATATAACATGCACCATACTTTGTCAAGATTTTTCGCGAAATATATTGACGAATTTTAGAATATCACTTGTTTTTATTTCCACTGCTCTCCAAGCGTCCTTATCTCTTCCCGCGCGAAAGGGATTCCCCAAGCCTGCCCCGCACCTCAGAAGAGAAACGCCGCAAATACCGCGTTACTCACGTCAATCCCCCAGGGGGTAAGCTTAAGCCGCTGCCCCGCCCGCTCCAGAAGACCCTGCGCCAAAAAGGAGCTGATCTGCCTTCCGTAAACATCCGCCGCCGTTTTTCCGAAATTCCTCCGAAATTCCTCCAAATCCACGCCTTCCGTCAATCGAAGCCCCAAAAACATAAATTCCTCCATCTGCTCTTGCGTGGTAAGCTCCTGCACCTCGCAGCGTCCTGTTCTTCGCAGCATTTTGGCAAAGGACTTGTCCTGCGGCCGCATGATACAGGGCGCGCTGCCGGACCCAAAAGTCCATTCGCTGCCGCCATTCCCCATTTTTTCCACGCAGTCTGCATAGGACATATGGTCCTCCGGATTTTTCCACCTCACGTTTTGTACCATGGAGGACGCCCCCAGACCGAACCCCGCATAATCGCCTCTGCGCCAATACACCTTGTTGTGGCGGCATTCCCAGCCTTCTTTTGCATAATTGGATATCTCGTAGCAGTGAAACCCGGCCGCCTCCAGATACCGCCCCGTCAGCCCGTACATTTCCCGATCCTCTTCCTCATCGGGAAATGTATAGGCATCTTGGTTTACATAAAGCGGAGTTCCCTCCTCCAGAATCAGGCTGTAAGCGGAAATATGTTCCGGTGAGAGGGCCGCCACACGCTCCAGTGTTTTTCTGTATGAAGCCATGCCCTGACTGGGCAGTCCCGCCATCAGATCTATGTTAATATTGCGAAATCCCGCCTCCCTCGCCGCCGTATACGTCTCCAGAAAGTCACTGTAGCTGTGGATTCGCCCGATACGGGCAAGCTCCTCATCATTCGCAGACTGTAGTCCGATGCTGAGGCGATTAATACCATGTGTTATGTATTCTCTCAGTTTCTGCGCCGTCACCGTGCCCGGATTACACTCTGCCGTGATCTCCGCATCCCCGGCCACAGAAAATCCCTCTCTGACTCCCTCTAAAATCCGCCCTGTCTCCCGCGCAGGGAGCAGAGACGGCGTACCCCCGCCGAAAAAGATGGAGACCACCTTGTGATCTCCATAAAATATCGACTGTTCTTTTATTTCCTGCAGCAGCAGGTTTACATAATTTTCCATTTCACCGACACTTGCCGGACCGGAGAGAAAGTCACAGTAAAGGCATTTCCTGGCACAAAACGGAATGTGAATATAGATACTTAAATTTCTCATCGCAGCCTCCACCCCATCAGTTGTCATCCAGCTTCAACACGCTCATAAAAGCGCTCTGGGGGATCTCCACATTGCCTACCTGCCGCATACGCTTCTTCCCCTCTTTCTGCTTTTCGAGCAGCTTTTTCTTTCGGGTGATATCTCCGCCATAACACTTGGCAAGGACGTCCTTTCTCATGGCTCTGACCGTCTCTCTGGCAATGATCTTGCCCCCCACCGCCGCCTGAATGGGAATCTCGAAAAGATGCCTTGGTATTTCGTCCTTTAGCTTTTCGCACATTCTCCTGCCGCGCTCATAGGCGCTGTCCGCATGGACGATGAAGGAGAGCGCGTCCACCTCGTCGTGGTTGATCAGGATATCCAGCTTCACTAACTTCGACTGCTCGTACCCCTTTAACTCATAGTCAAAGGAGGCGTACCCTCTGGAACGGGATTTCAGCGCGTCGAAAAAGTCATAGATAATCTCGTTTAAGGGCAGATCATATTTTAAGAGCGCGCGGGACGCCTCGATGTACTCGGTGCTGATATAGCGGCCTCTCCGCTCCTGACAAAGCTGCATGATCGGGCCGATAAACTCGGTGGTCACCATGATTTCCGCGCTGACCACCGGCTCCTCCATGTAGTCGATTTCGGAAGGATCCGGCAGATTGGAGGGATTGGTCAGCTCGATCATATCCCCGTTCGTCTTATATACTCTGTAAATAACGCCCGGCGCGGTGGTCACCAGATCCAGATTGTACTCCCGCTCCAGACGCTCCTGTATGATCTCCAGATGCAGAAGACCCAGAAAGCCGCAGCGGAACCCGAATCCCAGCGCGACGGACGTCTCCGGCTCATAGTTTAACGAAGCGTCGTTTAGTTTCAGTTTTTCCAGCGCGTCCCGCAGATCCGGGTATTTGGCGCCGTCCGCCGGGTACATGCCGCAGTAGACCATGGAATTGACCTTCTTGTAGCCTGGAAGCGGTTCTGCACAGGGATTGTCCACGTCCGTGACCGTATCGCCCACAGCGGTGTCTTTCACGTTCTTGATGGAAGCGGTGAGATACCCCACCATTCCCGCCGTCAGCTCGTCGCAGGGAATGAACTGCCCCGCGCCGAAATATCCCACCTCCACCACCTCCGCGGTGGCTCCCGTGGCCATCATTTTAATTCTGGTGCCTTTTTTGACCCTGCCCTCCTTGATGCGGCAAAATACGATCACGCCCTTGTAGGAATCATAAACAGAGTCAAAAATGAGCGCCTGCAGCGGGTTATCCGGACTGCCGCCGGGGGCCGGAATCTTCTCCACGATGGCCTCCAGCACTTCCTCCACACCGATACCGTTCTTCGCGGAGATAAGCGGCGCGTCCTGCGCCTCTATGCCGATCACGTCCTCGATTTCATTCTTCACCCGCTCCGGCTCCGCGCTTGGCAGATCAATCTTGTTAATGACCGGAAACACGTCCAGATCGTGGTCCAGCGCCAGATATACGTTTGCCAGCGTCTGCGCCTCTATGCCCTGGGCCGCGTCCACCACAAGAATCGCCCCGTCGCAGGCCGCGAGGGAACGGCTCACCTCATAGTTAAAATCCACATGGCCCGGCGTGTCGATCAGGTTAAAAATATACTCGCTGCCGTCCTTCGCCTGATAGATGATGCGCACGGTCTGGGCCTTGATGGTAATGCCTCTCTCCCGCTCTAATTCCATATTGTCCAGTATCTGCGCCTGCATTTCACGGCTTGTCAGAAGTCCGGTCTTCTCTATGATCCGGTCTGCCAGCGTGGACTTGCCGTGATCAATATGCGCCACGATACAAAAATTTCTGATTTTGCTCTGATCCATTGTACACCCTCTGTTACCTTTCGTCGTTTCGGAGAATGCCATATTCTGCTATTCTCCAGCGTGAGCACAGAACTTCCGGTTCTGCTTTTCCGGCTTTTTAAAACACCTTCCGGCACAGATCATTTAAGAAGTTCTTCCCACGCAAGTATATCAAATTGTCTGCAGGATGTCCACATCAATCGTCCTCCGACGCATCCCCCCGCTCCGGCTCCCTGCCGCTGAAAACAAGGTCCAGCACATGGGCTAACGGCTCACAGGCATTATGTATTTCCTCCTCCGTATTGTTCTGCGCGCCCAGCTCGATCAGAAGGGATTTCGGACAAAGGTGCATATTGTAGCGGTAGGCTTTCAGATAGATTCTGCGGGCTATTCCCGGATAATACTCGTTACAAGCCGTCTGCATCTGGAAGGACAGCGCCAGATTGTCCGCCAGATAGGGATTTTCCAGATACGAAATCTCTCCCTTTGTGGTGCGGCACAGCCCGTTAAAGAACATAAACTGCGCGGTGGGGCGGCCCTGCAAATCCAAGACAAGACGCCTGTCCGCCGGCATCTCATCCCGGTGCAGGTCGATCACCGCCTCGATGGACGGATTCTCCTGTAAAATCGCCTCGATGGCTGGCAGGGAATTGTTGTAGGCATAAGCCCTGTCCTCGTCATAACAGCCTGTGTCATGGATCACATTGTACCCGTAACGCTCCCGCAAAAGGCTGGCCAGATATTCCCCCGCCCCCAGAATCCCGTCGTTTTCATCGCCGGGAACGGAATCCGCAAAGCTCTCCTTGGAATGGGTGTGATAAATCAGGATCTGCGGCGCGTCCGGGCTTCCCTGTATCCGCATATCCTTCTCCCGGAGCGTCTGCGCCTGCAAAAGCTGTTCTCCCGCCACGGTCGTGCTGTCCACCGCATAAAACGCCTTGACCAGCGCTTCGTAGGTGGACAGATCCTCCCACTTGTAGCGGTAACTCTTCTCCTCCATGCAGACAAATGACTGGCTTTCCGCCATTTCTTCCCCTTCGTCCGTCTCCTCCGGTTCTCCCGCCTCTTCCTTCTGTTCCGCCGATAAATAACGCTCGTTTTCTTTCAAAAAGGCCGATTCCATGCTCTTTTCCAGATGCATGGCGTCGTCGCCGTACTCAAGCGCCTCCTCCGGCAGCCCCTTGTAATCCTCATCGCTCCCCTCCGGCAGAAGAAGTCTGGCATAGTCGCTCTCAGTCACACTCTTCTCTCCCTTTTCCAACGCGTAGAGCAGCCCCGGATATTGGGAGAGCAGCGCCTTTTTTAAAAAGCCGTCCCCCGATGCGCGCCGATCCGTCTCGCTCATGCTGAGAATGGCGGGCAGATAAGGCTCCATCACCAATTCCTCCACAATCCCGCAAAAGGCGGAGCCCTCCTTTTTTTCCTCCTTCTCACGGTTCCGTAAAAGTTCCGCACAGCCTGATCCAACAGCTATAATAACTATCGTTATTAAAATAAGTTTTAACCACTCTCTATTCTTGTACATACTAAAGATATATGCACGGCAAATACAGGTTCATGCGTAAATGCTTCGGCCTGTACCGAATAGTTGCTTTCGCACTGTCTCTTCCTGTCAGAAATTCAGCGCGCCGTTAATCCCGTCACAGATAATATGACTGATCTGGCGTATCTGCTGATCCACATCCTTTGTGGTCACATACATATTATTGAGTTCCTTGAGCGTGGCCGGCCGCTCTCCCATGGCGTCCCCCACGATCGTAGCCGCGTCCACCACGGTGGGCACGCCCAGGGCCAGCACCGGAATATGAAGCGTCTCCTCCGTAATGGCGTTTCTGTGGTTTCCCACGCCGGAGCCGGGATGAATGCCCGTATCCGTAATTTGGATGGTACGATTCAGCCGTTTCGTGGAACGGGCCGCCAGCGCGTCAATCACGATCAGCAGATCCGGTCTGGTTTCTCCGATCACGCCCTTGATGATCTCCGCCGACTCCATGCCCGTCTTCGCCATAACCCCCGGCACCAGACTGCTCACCAGATGCATCTTCGTCCGGTTATAAGCCACCTTGCCATACTCCAGCACAATATGCCTGTTGACGAAGAGGTTATCCACCACGTTCGGCCCGAGGGAATCCGCGGTGACCTCCCGGTTGCCCAGCCCCACCACCAGAATCGACTGTTCCTCATCCGGATTCGGCAAAAGCCCCCGAAGCTGCTCCGCCAGAACGCCGGATATCTCCTGATGATAGTCCTCCTCCGGCTCCGTCATTGCGGGCGCTTCCAGCGTGATATAGGTTCCCATGGGTTTTCCAAGCGCCTTGGCTCCGTTTTTCGTCTCTATAACCACCCGGGTGATATGCACGTCGCTCTCCTCGTCGTAATGCTCCTCCACTTTCACTCCATGAAGCCCGGACTCTTTTTCTCCAATACCTTCTCTGGCTTCCAACGCCAAGTCCGTCCTGACATTTGACCAGCTATCCATAGCAATTTCCATTCCTTTCGTTCTGGTTTTCAACTCGCAAACCCGCGCTTTTGGCGCTCTATGTCCGATTTCATCGGACGTTTGCCCGTTAACGCTGCAAGAAAAGCAAATGTCTGCTTCGCAGCCGCCTGCATTTCTTCTGCATCTGTTATATTTTATGCGCTTTTCTTTTGCCTGCCCATTTTGTTTTCTATTTTTTGCAAAAATAAACAAAATATGTATTGACATCCCTATTTCCATAATCTAAAATAATATGCGTGTGTCTCTGTCCAATATAAAAGTAGAAAATAAAATGTGAATATTTTAAAATGGAGGATGTTATGGCTAATATCAAATCTGCGAAAAAGAGAATTCTGGTAAACAAGACGAAGGCTGACAGAAACAAGTCTATTAAGTCCGGCGTTAAGACAGCGATCAAAAAAGTATATGCTGCCATCGAAGCAAAGGACAAGGCTGCTGCGCAGAGCGCGCTGCTTGCCGCTACTTCCGCGATTGACAAGGCAACCAAAAAGGGCGTATACCACAAGAATACCTCTGCCAGAAAGGTTTCCCGCATGACTCTTGCCGTAAACAAGATGGCATAAGAGAATCTGACAAAAAACTTTTAAGGAGCGAATGCATGGCATCCGCTCCTTCTATTTATGCTCAGATTTGCCAGAAAATCCCGTTTTTTGGCATTCCTACGAGTAAATCAAAAATGCTTTGCAGCTCTTTTCACGCCGTCAGCGGCTGCGGCCGCCTCCGCCGTGATGACCGCCTCCGCCTCCATGGCTTCTGCCGCCTCCGCCGCGACCGCCACTGCTTGTCTCGATTTTCCGCCGCGTCACCATCTTTCTCAAAAACCGGTCCTGTGACACCCGGAAAACAGGTTCCCTGCCTTCCACATAGGTGGTCGCCGTGGTTGTCTTTTTCCCTTCTTTGGACCGCCAGTTTACCACTGCAAAAATAACAGCTGCTATTATTCCCACCAGCCATGGCACGAACCCAGGTACGGACAAATGAGATACATTCCACCCCATCATATCGTGATAAAAATCGTTGACATAGGTCTTGTAAGCGCGGTAAGGATCTTTCTCCACATAGCGGTATACATTGTCGAGAAGATGGTCGATGTCTTCCACATAGTAGGCGTCCCTCGCCCGTCCGGTGGTGCACAGCCATGTATGAATCATGCCGTCGTCCTCTCTGGACCAGTTATCCACCAGCATCACGCCGTCGCCGTCAGGTCTGTCAAAACCGAACCCATCGTTCTCCCAGCGCTGCTCCGCGTACACCCTCACATATTCCTCCGAAATCACGCCCGGTTCAATTTCTCTGGCATACTCCCCCAAAGCCTCATTCAGCGTGACAAGAACGATATCGCAGCCCGTCTGCTTCTCTCTTCTGGCAATCAGACGGCGCAGCTTCTCCTCCTCCTTGTCCGTCAATACGTCCGCCTTATCAAAAACACGCTCATCGGTAACGCATTCTGTATTCTTCCGCTGATAATTCATTGTCCGCGCCAGCATCCAGTGCCCCGCGTGAAGTACGGCGACCAGAAGCGCGACGGCGGCCAGAACGATGTACAGCCATTTAAAATAACGAAAATATTCTCTCAAACCTTCCGCCCTTCCCTTCTACAAGATCTCCAGCACATGAACCGCCATGTAACACAGCGCCGTCACCGCTGCAAACACCGATGCGCTGTAAGCCAGCACCTTTCCCCGCGAGACAGGCGTTACACCGATCACCTTTCCTGTCTGTCCGTTCACATGGTACAGATACGACTGCCCCTTGTAGCGGTAGACATACTGCCAGACCGGCATCAGCGCGTAGCAGAAGTCCTCTCTGGTCAGCTTTAGATTCTTCCGGTAAGGACGCACCGTGGCATATCCCGTCAGGGAACCCTGCAGCAGCTCTTCCGAAGCCTGTCTGGCCTTTGCCTGCGCCCGTCCGTCCAGTTCCTCCGCCTCCTGATTATAAACCTCGCCGAAAAAGCCTGACATATACTGCGGCTCGAAATCCGCAAGCACACGATAGTCATACGGCTCCATCAAATCCATAATACGATCATCCATAGCGATGGAAGCGTCCACCGGAATCCGGTCAAAGTCCACGTCCATCTGCCGGATCACCTCGAAATAGGAAGTTTCCGTATACTCCGTGTCTCCGCTCCGCCAGGTTCTGATCCGCGTGCCCTCCCCCGCGAAATCATAGAATGCGCCATAGTCATAAAGCCAGAAAGGCACATAAATGCCTTCCATTTTCTCCAGACTCTTCGCCGACAGGAAATCGGCAGGCGCGAAAAGCCGTCTGGAAAACTCCTTATCCATGGCTGCCGCCGCTCCCTCTTTTCCGATCCGGAAAGGCAGGATGAGCTTCGGCTCGAAGACATTTTCCACCCGCTCGTTAAAAATCAGATAATTGCCGCAATGCTCACACCGGCACGCCGATGTATAGTCCGTGATCTGTATAGGCGCGCCGCAGTTCACACATTGCATAAGGGAGCTGGCTCCTATTTTTTCTTCACTGTCCGTACTCTCACAGTGAGGGCAGTACATCTTTCCCTTTTCCGGCGAATACACTGTGTTGCCGCCGCAGTTTCTACACTTGAAAATCATGTATGTATATCAATCCTTTCACGAAAAATCTGTTATTCGCGCCCATCCCAGCAATAAGTGCACAGCTTACATTTATCGATACCGACGGAAGCGATCATATCATCCAGCCGGTGATATTTCAGTGAGGTGAAATTCAGTTTTTCCCTTATCTTTTCCAGCATCTGCCCGTATTCCGTGCTGTCGGGATCCGCATAGACCGCCAGATCCGGATATTTATTTTCTCCTTCCAGTTCCTGAATCACCCGTCTTGCAATCAACTCCATTTCCGAGGTGGAGCGTGAAAAATTCAGGTATTTACAGCCGTAAAGCAGAGGCGGGCAGGCCGGACGGATATGTACCTCCTTCGCGCCGCTCTGGTAGAGAAACTCTGTCGTCTCCCGAAGCTGCGTGCCCCGCACAATGGAATCGTCAATCAAAAGCAGACTCCGGTCCCTGATCAGGTCGTGCACCGGAATCAGTTTCATCTTGGCGATCAGATCCCTCTTACTCTGGATCGTAGGCATAAAGGAACGCGGCCATGTGGGCGTATACTTAATAAACGGTCTGGAAAAAGGAATCCCCGACTCGTTGGCATAGCCGATGGCGTGCGGCGTTCCCGAATCCGGCACGCCCGCCACAATATCCGGCTTCACGTCGTCCCGCTTCGCTATCATCGCTCCACAGTGATAACGCATTTCCTCCACACTGATGCCCTCATAGGACGAGGACGGATAGCCGTAATAAATCCACAAAAAGGTGCAAATTTTCATATCCTTACCGGGCGCGGCAAGCGTCCGTACGCCCTCCGGCGTCACAATCACCACTTCCCCCGGTCCAAGCTCGCGCTCCGGCACATAACCCAGATTCAGATAGGCAAAACTCTCAAAGGACACACAGCAGGCATCCGCCTTCTTTCCGATTGTAACGGGCGTCCGTCCCATCCGGTCTCTCGCCGCGTAAATCCCCTTCGGCGTCATGATCAGTATGGTCATGGAACCGTCGATCAGTTCCTGCGCGTACTTAATACCCTCGATCAGATTATCACGCTGGTTAATCACCGCCGCCACCAGCTCTGTGGCGTTGATATCGCCGCCGCTCATCTCCAGAAAATGCCCTTTGCCGTTCTGGAAGATTTCCGATACAATCTCGTCTTTATTATTGATCCTGCCTACCGTAGTGATCGCATAAGTGCCGTGATGGGAACGGATAATCAACGGCTGCGGCTCAAAATCCGAGATACAGCCGATACCGAGCGTCCCGTACATCTTGTTTACATCCTTATCAAATTTGGTCCGAAACGGCGTATTCTCTATGTTGTGGATCGCGCGGTTAAATCCCGCCTCCCCATCATAAAGCGCCATCCCCGCCCGTCTGGTTCCCAGATGGGAGTGATAGTCCGTCCCAAAGAACAAGTCAAAAATACAATTTTCTTTCGATGCCACTCCAAAAAAGCCGCCCATACATCCTCCGATCTGAAGCGTTTGTGCATATAACGCGAAAAACTTTTATTCTGTTCCGCGGTCACTGACTCTGCAACGCTTCTATGCAAAGCCGCGATTGTAAAAATCAACACATCCGAGTGATTTTTCAATCTGTCCTCCTGCTGTTCGTATATATTTCACAGCCGCAGCGTCCGCCCTCCTTCACACGATGCAGAACTTTCTGCGCCTGCCGGTACATCTCCTTATAGCTTTCACCAGATTCCCCTAAAGCCGCCCCTGCGCTTAAGGTAACAGTGGGCATGGTCTGATCCCCGTGCAACAGCCTGTCGTTCACAACGGCAATCCGCCTGCGGATGCCGCTCACCTGATCGGCCGAAACCCCTTCGATCCAGATACCAAAGGTATCCTCCGAAAGCCGCCCTATACCGTCTCCGCCCCGGAAGTGCTCCCGCAGCGTGGTATAGACAGCCCGCAGCACCCGGTCTCCCGTCTCTCTGCCGTAGCTGTCGTTGACTTCCTGCATATGGTCCACATCCACCAAAAGAAGGCAGCCTTGCGTATGCTCGCCTGCCAGCGCATTCTCCACCATCTTCTGAAAGGTGTTTCTATTCGCCGCCCCCGTAAGCGCATCCCGCTTCCCCGGGGCGTAATTTTTCCCGGCCGCCCTGCCCTGTGGCTGCTGTGCCGGGGAACGCCGTAGAATATTTAACACTGCTGTTACCCCCTGATGTCCACCTCTCTATCTTACTGTAAATCGGGGCGGGTTGCAAACAGATTCTGTATTTGATAAATCATTCCTGCACCATATCACATTTTTAAAACACGATCTGGTGATTTGCGGGACAAAAGCACGATGGTTTCCACCCCCGCTGTCCAGGGAAACTGATCAATAGCCACACACCTCTCAGCCTCATACCCTCTCGCCAGAAACACCTCCAGGTCTCTCGCCAGACTGCTCGCCTTGCAGGAAATATACAGAATGTGCTCCACCCCGTAATCTATGATCTTTGTGAGCGCTTTCGGGTGCACGCCGTCTCTGGGCGGATCAAGAATGATTACATCCGGCTTCTCCGCAATCCCGTCCAGAACCTTCAGCACATCCCCAGCGATGAATTTACAATTATGTAAACCATTTAACTCCGCATTTTTTCGTGCTGCCTCCACGGCTTCCTCCACGATCTCCACGCCGATCACCTGCTTTGCCACAGGCGCCATCAGTTGGGCAATGGTGCCTGTACCGCTGTAGAGGTCATACACAGTCTTACCCTGTGCGGGTTCGCGCCTTTTCTCCTGTGCGGTTTTGTCTGCCGCCCCCTGCGCCGTTTCATCTGCCGCCTCACAAGGCGACGCTATATAGTCCGAAATATATGCCCGCGCCGTGCTGTAGAGCAGTTCCGCCCCAAGGCTGTTGGTCTGGAAAAAGGAAAACAAAGAAATTTTAAAGCGCAGTCCCAGAATTTCTTCGTAAAAATAATCCCGTCCGTACAAAACCGTAGTCTCGTCGCTTTGCACCACATCCGCCGCAGAATCATTTCGCACATGCAGAATGCCCACGATTTTACCGTCGAGAGGCAGCGCCAGAAGCCGCCCGCTAAGGCCGTCCAATATCTCCCTCTCACTCCTGCATCCTTCGGATGTAATACCGTTTTCCTGCACACTCTGTCCCGCCGCGTCCGGTCCATTTATCCCACCATTTTCCTCCGGCTGACCAGACACAGCACTTGCCGGCATCTTCTGTCCGGGCGTCTGCCCCGTAGTCACCAGCGCTGCCAGGATCTCTCCTGTTTTCGCAGCCCTGCGCACCACAAGATGCCGCAGGTAACCGACATGCCGCAGCCTGTGATAAAAAGTCACGTCCACGCCCTGTTCCTGCAATTCCACAAAATAATCCCTGACACATCGCACAATTTTCCGGTAATCCTCCTCCACAATCTGACAGTCTGTCACGGACACGATATCGTAAAAACTTCCCCGTTTATGCATTCCAAGGGAAAGCGGCCCGTCTTTCACTTCATCCCCGAAAGTAAACTCCATCTTATTGCGGTAGCCAAAAACAGCCGGAGACGCCTTGGCCGGCTCAAACCGGCATTCTCTCTCCTGCTTTTCCAACACGGGCGCAAGCAGCCGCCTCACCTGCCCCTCCTTGATTTTCAGACTTTCCCCGTAGGGAAAAGATAAATATGTGCATCCGCCGCAGCTCCCGAAATGGGGGCAGGGACTCTCCGTCTCTAAAGGAGAGGGCTCGAGCACCTCCAAAAGCCGTCCCTCATATCTCCCGTTTCTCGCCTTATTGACGGCTGCCCGCACTCTCTGTCCCAGCAAGGCGTTTTTCACCGTACAGACGCCCTCCCCGCAGACTACAATCCCTTTGTTCGGGAAATCCATGCGCTCCACAATACCTTCTATGATCTGTCCTTTTTTCATCCTAATCTCCATGTCACAGCTCTGCTGTGACTCAAATCCGTGCGGAGAATGCCCGTATTTTGGGCATTCTCCTGTGTGAGATTTAGTACTTCCAAGTCAGCTATGCTGACTTTGCGATGCAGCCTTTGCTGCGAGTGATTAGAAGTACTTCTCACACTAACCTCCATGTCAGAGCAGTTTGCGTTGCTCGCCGTAAGTCCCTCCCTGCATCCCCTCGTGCTGGCACGGTGGCTGCTTCCCAGGCCTTCCTGCTTTTTTTCTCCTGCACGATAAGCAGCTCGAGATGCTTCGCATCTCTCACTCGCGTTGCTCGCCGTAAGTCCCTCCCTGCATCCCTTCGTGCTGGCACGGTGGCTGCTTCCCAGGCCTTCCTGCTCTGCTTATCGCGCAAAAAATAACCGCCGGAAGACGTGTTTTCGTCTCCCGCCGGCCCTCACAATCTCTTATAGAAAAACTTTACACGTCCGTGTCCTCGTCGTCATCCTCATCCTCGAAAAAGTCGTCGTCGAAATCATCATCAAAATCGTCTTCAAAATCCTCCAGATAGTCAGGCGTCAGGTACCGGTACACGGCATATGCAATGGCAGCCACCGCCGCAATAGCACCGATCACGGCAAATATCCATAAAATACTGTTTTTCTTCTCTTCCTCATGTCTCCTGCCGAAAAGCTCATTCACACCGGCATTGTCCATGATCTCATCCAGTTTATTCAAAATCTCCTTCTTGCTCATCCTGTAGCCCTCTCTTTCCCTTCATTATATCCGCACATGAATTCGCAATGCAAACTCGAAAAACTTACGGTTGCCATCGCGTATAGTATACCACGTCTTTTCAGATTTTACTATATCCGAATATCTTATTTTATGAAAATTTTGCAAATTCTGGTTATTTTTCAAACCGCGCATACAGTTCTGCAGGTGTCGGAACAAACGTTAAAATTCCCGCTTTGCGGCATTTTGTATGCATCAGTCGTTACCATTCACAGCTTCTGCAGCTTCGCAAATCCCGCATACATGATCTTCTGTCCTGCCTCGTCGAAAACCACCGTCACCTGACTGTCTCTGGGGCCTGGTTCTATCTTTAATACCGTACCCTCCCCGTAACGGGCGTGGCGTACCCTGTCGCCTTCCCCGTAACCGGTTTTTCCGAAAGCTGCCGCTTCCGGCTGGCCGGCCGGAACATTGCCCGCCCCAAAGGGATTGCCGCCCACCGTAACCGGCGCTTTCCCCGCACCGCGTCTGATCGGCGCCGCGTAAGCCTTCTTTCTCTCCGTGTACGCCGTCGGCGCCGCCGCGTAAGGTTTCACCGGCTCTGCATTAGATTTTGCAAACGCCCCGTAAGGCTTCGCCCGCAAGCGGCTCCGCTCCTGCGAATCGTCCTCGTAGACTTCCTCCATCCTCCGCTTTACCGGCGCAGGCGTGCCATCCAGAAGCTGAGGCGGTATCTCCCGCACAAAGCGGCTGACAGGATTATACTGTGTCTCCCCTCTGGTCATGCGCTGTTTCGCACAGGTGAGGGTCAGCTCCTCCTTCGCTCTGGTGATTCCCACATAGGCGAGCCGCCTCTCCTCCTCGATCTCCATGGGATCGTCCGAGGTGATGCTCATGTAACCCGGAAACACACCGTCCTCCATGCCCGCCAGATAAACATGTGCAAACTCCAGTCCCTTGGCGCTGTGCAGGGTCATAAGAAGCACCCGGTCGCCGTCGCCGTCCACCCGGTCGATATCCGCCACCAGCGCCACCTCTTCCAGAAACTCACTTAAAGAAGGTTCATCGTGCTCCTCCTCATAGGCAACCACTTTACTGACCAGTTCTTCTATATTCTCCACACGGTCAGCCGCGTCCTCCTCATCAGACTCCTCCAGTTCTTTCAGATAACCCGTGAGATCCAGCACATCCTTTACAAGCTCTTCCAGGCTGTAAAACTCCTGCTTGCTGCGGAAACCCTGTATCATGGTCACAAAGGGTTTCAGCTTAGACGCGCTCCTGCCGATGGTCATGATCTGATCCGCCTCTGTAAGCGCATCAAAAAAACTGATGTTTCTCTCGTCGGCATATTCCTGCACCCGCACAATGGTAGCCGCGCCGATGCCTCTTCTTGGCACGTTGATGATACGCTTTACCGCCACATCGTCCCTGCCGTTGTCGATGGTTTTCAGGTACGCAAGCACATCCTTGATCTCCCTTCGGGAATAGAAGTTCGTGCCGCCCACCACGTCGTAGGGAATGCCTTCCATAATAAAGCGCTCTTCCAGAAGCCGGGCCTGCGCATTGGTGCGGTAAAGCACGGCGCATTCCCCGTAGGAAGCCCGTCCCTTTCTCTTCTTTCCGGCCACATCTGCAGCGATATATTCCGCCTCCTCATAAGCCGTGTCAAACTGCTTAAAGCCGATGCGCGCCCCTTCCGCCTGATCTGTCCAGAGGGCCTTATCCTTACGGCTGGTGTTATTTTTGATCACCGCGTTGGCCGCGTCCAGAACGATCTGGGTAGAACGGTAATTCTGCTCCAGCTTGACCACAAAGGCATCCGGATAAACCTTCTCGAAATCCAGAATATTGCGGATATTCGCCCCTCTGAACTTATAGATCGACTGGTCGTCGTCGCCCACCACGCACAGATTCCTGTGCCGGTCCGCCAAAAGTCTGATCAGTTCGAACTGCGCGGTGTTGGTGTCCTGATATTCGTCCACCATGATATAGCGGAATCTGTCCTGATAGGAGGCAAGCACCTCAGCGTCCGCCTTGAAAAGCTCCACCGTTTTCATGATAAGGTCGTCAAAATCCAGCGCATTGTTCTTCTTTAAAGTCGCCTGATACTCCCGATACGCCTTGGCAATTTTGCCGCCGTTATAATCGAAACCGTTTTGCATCTCATATTCCTGCGGACCGATCAGCTCGTCCTTGGCGGAGGAAATGGCGCTCATAATCGTGCGCTCTTTCAGCATCTTCGTATCAATCTGCAACTTCTTGCAGACTTCCTTCATGATGCCCTTCTGGTCGTCGGTGTCGTAAATCGTGAAATGGTTGTCATACCCCAGCCGGTCAATGTAGCGGCGCAGAATCCGCACGCAGGTAGAGTGGAACGTGGACACCCAGATCTGCTCCGCGCCGAAGCCGACGATCTTGTCCACACGTTCCCGCATTTCACCCGCCGCCTTGTTGGTAAAGGTAATCGCCAGGATGTGATAGGGCGCCACACCCGCCCTGTCTATCAGGTATGCCACCCTATGCGTCAAAACTCTGGTCTTGCCGGAACCTGCGCCCGCCAGAATCAGCACAGGTCCCTCCGTCTGCATGACGGCCTGCCTCTGCCTCTCATTCAACGTATCGTATATACTCATACTTTATATTGCCCTCAATTTTTCAATCTTTCCATAGGTTTATCCGGCTTTATATCTCTGTCTTTCCTCCAGCCGGGAACATATCATGCACAATCCTGTCTCATCCACCGCCAGCAGCTGAAAATATCTTCTTAAAATAATTTCCCATGATAGAATGTTCACCGCCAATATGTTCCGGCATGTCCGGCTTATATCCACGTCGGCGGCAGAGCGGACATATATTCACCCATTTCTCTGCTTCCGGATAACTTTTGACCTACCACTCAATATCTCTTTTCAGACTCATAAAAGCTGTGTACCACAGTTGCCGCAGAATCTGGATCCCGTAGTCGGCGTACCGCAGTTGGGGCAGAACTTCGGCCCGTTTCCTCCCTGCGCCGCGGGCTGTCCCTGCGTCTGAGGCGCCGCATTCTGGCCGCCCATATTCATCTGGTTCACCATCTGCTGGCCGATCGCCATACCCATCTGCAATCCTACCATATCGGAAGCCATGCCCGCACCGCTTCCGCCGCCCTTGCCGATGGAATCCGCCGCCGCCATCTGGGTGTACTTATTCATATCGCCCACCATGGACTGTGCCGCCGCCTTCTCCTGCATCTTCCGGATCTCTTCCGGATAGGAAAAGCTCTCAATCGTAAAGCCTGAAATCGCAATGCCGAGCGTCCTCATATCCGCATCCAGCTCACTCTCAATACCTTTGGCGATGTTTCTCGCATCCGCCTGCAGGTTGAACATATCCCTGCCCTCTTTGCTGATCCAGCTCATCAGGAGCTGGTCAAGGCTTGCAATGATGCGCTCTTTCACATCTCCTACCGTATAGGTCTGTCTGATGCCCGCCAGCTTTTCAATCAGCACATCGTGGGCCGCCACTCTGCAATTGAACGCGCCGAAAGCGCGGATCGGCATACCGCCCGGAAGACCGGGAGCCGGCAGATTGATGGCATTTTTCGTGCCCCATTTCACCATAAGCTCCTTGGTGTTGATGAAAAGCACCTCCGCCCGAAGCGGCGTACTGAAACCAAATTTAAAGCTTTTTAAAGTAGTAAGGAAGGGGATGATATCGGACTCAATATCATAATCGCCGTCCTCCACGAAAATACCTTCCACCCTGCCGTTATACAGGAAAATCGCATCCTGCCCCGGACGGATAATCAGCCGGGAGCCTTTCTTGATCTCCTGATTCTGAAATTTATAAAATAATATGCCCGCGCCGTTCTCGTTCCACTCGATCACACTTGAAAACTGATTCTTTAAAAATCCCATTTTACCCTCCGCTTTTCTTCTGCTTTACCTGTATTCAGGTTTCCTTATGTATCAATTCCGGCTCTGGTTAAGCTGCATTGCCTGATCGCTTAAGCCATCCACCAGCCGGTCTACTTCTGACACGATCTTCGTATTGTTCTCGCTCACCCGGAATGTCTCCTGCGAATGTGCGGACACTTCCTGCATAATCGCCGAGATCGTCTGAATGCTCTCCACGATCACCCGGTTAGCCTCCGCCAGCTGTTTCACCGAGCCGTCCAGCCGCCTGCTCTGTTCATCCACCTGATCGGTGTCGGCCTCGATCTTCTCAAAACTGTCGGCTGCCTGTACCGCGGATTCACTCTGTCTGCGGTTGCTCTCCTGCAATTCCTCCACTGTACCGGCAGCGGTTTTTAATTTCTCAGAAACGCTGCGGATCACGTCTGTGATATTCACCGTCGCACCCTGTGTCTGGTTCGCCAGATTGGATATCTCTGTCGCCACCACTGCAAATCCTCTGCCGGCCTCTCCCGCACGCGCCGCTTCAATGCTTGCATTTAAGGCGAGCAGGCTGGTCTGGCTGGCCACACTTGTAATCATATCTATAATGGTCTGCATGTTGGAAGTGTGCTCCGCCAGTTCCTTCATTTCCACCACTGCCTGCGTCGCCGCCTTCTCCGAATGCTCCATCTGTGTTGTCAGCGTCTGCAGGTTCTCCCTGCCAAGCTGCACACTGCCCTTCGTCTCCGTCATGTGCTGTGTAATTGCTCCCATCACATCCACCATCTGGCCGATATGGCTTTGAATCTCCTCTGTCTTTCCGAGCTGGTTCTGGATAGATTGCGCCGCCTCATTGGTACCGGTGGAAACTTCCTGCATGGCATTTCTCGTCTCCGATACCGCGCTTCCCATTTCACGCATCTGGTCAGCCACATCCAGAATGCCTTCGGACATCTGACCGGATATCCGCATCACCTTGTCAAGCAGGGCGGAAACATTTTCCTTCTCCTGATCCAGCTCCGCTAACTTAGCCGCATTGATCTTTGCCAGCGTCCTGGTGGACAGACTGAGAAAAACCGCCACCAGCAGAAGAAGTGCCATGCGGATTTCATAAGTCGCCATATCCTCAGCCTTAATACCGCCGGACATACCCTGCCAGACCAGAAATACCAGATTGATGCCAACGCCTGCCCAGCCCACCCATGCACAGAGCTTCACGTCCGAATAGAGAATGATCACCAGACAAAGTGGTATGATATAGGTAAAGGCAATCATATTAACCGTGGTAAATACTACAAAAAGATAAAAAAGACTGTACGTCACACTTATCACATATTTCAGCCGCATATCCGCAGGCTGCCGTTTGTAGAGGAAAAATTCAACCGCCACCGGCAGAATCGCAATCAGCGAAAATACCACATAGTATCCTATGGTTCTGCTGCCTTTGATCACCTCGATCAGATAAGCAGCCTCCAGCACAGCCACAATCACGGTATGACAGGCAATTGCCATCCTGTTCATCGCCCTCGCACCGTCAAACGTACTCTTGTTATCCATATCCAGTCCCCCTTTTTCATCAATAATATAATGAAAAGCAAAATTATGGTCTAGTATATCATAACGTCTTGTACGCCGACAATCCCCCTGATGCCATCCTTCCGGATTATGTCACACTCTGTCATTTTTCAGGTATACATTGTCACTCCGGCTTCCTCTATACTACCCCGACCACGATCCCGGCTATGATCACGGCGGCACAGACAAGCTTGTGCGTCGTGTTCTTTTCCTTAAATAAATAGCGCCCCGCCAGAATCGTCACCACGCAGCCCGCCTGTTTTAAAAGCGTCATGATCGTGACACGGCTTCCTTCCATGCCGTTAGCCACAAAGAGCGCTCTGTCCGCAATGACGATCAGCAGACTTAAAAGCCACACCCACTTATTGCAGACTGCCCCTTTCCAGTCTGTCTGCGTGCGGGAAATGACAATAAAGAGCAGATAGAATACCGTTAAAAACAACAAATACCAGAACTGCAGCTGGGAACTTGTGATGTCCTTCATCAAAATTTTATCAAGCAGACCCGAAACCGCATTCAGCAGACAGGACGCAAAGGCCATTACCACATACCTGATCTCCACGGACTCCCCTGCACTCTTTGCAGCCTCCCGCACACTTCTTGGATTATATTTTAACATAAGAAGCCCTGCCGACACAAGAAGCAGGCCAATCACCTGAAAAATGCCAAGCGTTTCCTGCAATACCGCCACGCCAAGCATGGTGGCAAACATCACACGGGACAGGTCCAGCACGCCGTAGAGACTGATCGGCATTTTTTTGATGGCGCGGAAACTGCACATCCACGCAAGAAAAATCACAAAGGATTTCATGGCGATGTAGAAATAAAAGCGCGGCTCCACCCCCATCGAAACTCCGGCGGATGGCAAAACCATTACAAAAGACAGAAAAGTATACATAAACAATACCTCAATGGTAGAGTTTTTCTCCAAAGCCTTTTTCTTTACGATCTCCCGCACGCCCTTTAAAACGCCGTATAGCAAGACCAGCCAGATCCACACTGCTTTTGTACCTCCATTTCCCGTTCGCGGTATCCGTTCCACTCCGTATCCGCATAAGCAGACTCGAAATGCTTCGCATTTCTCGTTCGCGTTGCTCGTCATAAATCGCCACAGACTGTCCTGCGTGCAAGCACGCGTCCTGTCTCTGACGCTTTCTGACTCTGCTTATGCGCGAAAAAAATAGCTGTAAAGTTTATGCACTTTACAACTATGATACTGAGAGCAGGCGAGGGGAATCGAACCCCCCTCCCAAGCTTGGGAAGCTTGTATTCTACCGATGAACTACGCCTGCAAACTTACGACTTATATAGTATACCATTTTATCGCCAAAAAGAAAAGCACTTTTTTTTGTTCCGCATAAACTATAGTAAAATGTCTTTTATGGATTGCCTGCCGAAAACGGCAATCCGAGGAGGAACATGAAAAAAACAGGCAGCATATTACTGGCGGCGCTTCTGCTTATGGGCGTCCTCTGGGGCTGCGGAAGCAAGCCCGGCGAAAGCACGCCCGCACCTTCCGGCAAAACGCCCGTGGTATTAAACGAAGTGGCTCATTCCATCTTCTATGCGCCCATGTATGTGGCGATTGAGGAAGGGTATTTTGCCGACGAAGGCATCGACTTAACCCTGATTACAGGCTTCGGCGCCGACAAGACGATGACCGCGCTCCTGACCGGAGAAGCCGATATCGGCTTTATGGGCAGCGAAAGCACCATCTATACCTACAAGGAAGGGGCATCCGACTACGCCGTGAACTTCGCGCAGCTCACCCAGCGGGCCGGCAATTTCCTCGTATCAAGAGCGCCCATCGAAAACTTTACATGGGACATGATCGTGGGCAAGGATGTTCTGGGCGGCCGCGCAGGCGGTATGCCTGAAATGGTATTCGAGTACATTTTAAAGAAGAACAATATTGACCCCGCAAACGACCTTTCCATCGACCAGAGCATCGACTTCGGTTCCACTGCTGCCGCTTTTTCAGGCGGGCAGGGAGATTTTTCTGTTGAATTCGAACCCCACGCCACCTCTCTGGAGGCCAAAGGCGACGGCTATGTGGTAGCCTCCCTCGGCGAAGATTCCGGCTATGTGCCATACACCGCCTTCTCCGCCAGAAAAAGCTATATAGAGAAAAACCCCGCTGTGATCGAGTCCTTCACCCGCGCCCTCCAAAAGGGCATGGACTACGTGCAGACCCACAGCCCCGCGGAAATTGCCAAAGTGATCGCGCCTCAGTTTGCGGAGACGGATCTTTCCACCATAGAGACCATCGTGGAAAGATATGCCGCACAGGACACCTGGAAGTCAGATCTCGTTTTCTCGGAAGACAGCTTCACTCTCCTGGAAAACATTCTGGAAGAAGCCGGAGAACTTGACGGCAGAGTGCCCTACGCCGATCTGGTAGACACCTCCTTCGCCAAAAAAGTACTGCAATAACACAAGCAATGCCCGGCAGATCTGCCGGGCATTCCTGTCATATAAACTAAAGTTCTCCCAAAAGCTCTTTCAGGGCATCCACTACAAACTGATACTGGGTCAGCATCTCCTCCACGCCCACTTCCATCACAGAATAGTTTTCCTCATTCACCGCCGTCTCCTGCTCCGCGGCAAGCTGCGAAAGATATGTGGCTCCGATGGAGCGCATGGCGTTTTTCAGCCCGTGCACCTCGATGCGGTAACGCTCCAAATCTTTCTTTTCGTAGACACTCCGGATCAGAGGGATTTTGTCCTTTCCCTCCTCCATGGCAGCCCAGAGCACTTCCATGTAGATCTCCTCATCTCCTCCGCACAGTCTGATGCCTTCCTTTACGTCAAAGCCCTTGACTGTCAGATCCTCAAACGACCGAATCATTCCCATTTTTACTTTTCCTCCTGACCTTTCCCCTTAATTCTTTTATCTCCGCCGCGTCTGTCCGTTATGCCGTCGATCATCTTCTCAATCAACAGCTTCTTGACATAAACGTCGAAGCTTAACATGCAGATAAAAGAGAAAAATTTCAAAAACTCCCGTTCTTCCGCAGGCGCGTCCTCAAAAGTATTCTGGGCTTTCCGAAACTTTTCTTCCACATCTGCCTTTAAGACATCCTTCTGTTCCCGCTCCAGTCCAAAAACTTCCTCATAAACGCGGGAAAGATCATACGCCTTTCCGTTCTTGAAAAAGCGGTCTTTGATCGGCTCTAAAAGCTCCTGGATATCGCTGATTGACAATATCCCCTTATAATAGTAAATAAAGATCAGAAGAAGCACATGATCCTTTGTATATTTTTTCTTAAAAGGCGGCGGAATCAGATCATTCTTGGCGTAATTGTTGATCATGGTCTTCGTCAGAATCTTGTCCGAAGCGGGATCTCTGGTCGTGTTTTTCAAATGGGACTCCATAAATGTCGTCACCTGATCCATATAGAGATCAATATCGGGTATATCCTCCGCCCTGATATATTCGATTCTGTCCAGACTTCCCTGTATGCTGTTAAGCAGATCCTCTAAATTGATCGTCATTTTCCGCACCTTTCGTCACTCTTTAATTCCTATTATATAGTTTTCAAATCTGACTGACAAGTATTTTATCATAGCAGACGGCCAGACCGGACTGTTTACAAAAAAGCACAGATATGGTATATTCATACACAACAATTGTAAAGTTTTAACGTATGAAAGTATGACATACGGATTGGAGGCGGAACTATGAATAAAAAACTCAAAACCGATGCTGTCGATCATCTTTTTCAGGCAGTCCTGTGTCTGCAGACGCAGGAGGAATGCTATGATTTCTTTGAAGACCTTTGTACCGTTAACGAACTTTTGTCCCTCTCCCAGCGTTTCGAGGTGGCTTCCATGCTGAAACAGCACAGGACATATCTTGAAATTGCGGAAAAAACCGGCGCCTCAACTGCCACCATCAGCCGCGTCAACCGTTCCCTGAACTACGGAAACGACGGCTATGACCTGATCTTTGGCCGCCTTGACTCCTAGGAACAGACATTTTGTATACACGAAATTTTCTGCAAAACCTTTCTCATATTGACACAAATTTGCAGGCTTGTTAGAATAATAAGTAGCAGTCAAATTTAACATGTGCAGAGGGAATCAGATATGTATACTTGTCAACTCCATATTTATTTTGCAGGGCATCCCAGCCGCGCTTTGGACGTGATAAAAAAGATGCCTTCTCTAAAAAAGTTTACCCATATTTTTTCCGAAAGCGATGAGGCAGAGGCTTCTTTGTCCCAAAAAGCGGACGTCATCATAGCCGATCTGTCTCATATGGAGATGCAGCCTGCGCTGCAGACCATTCTGGCAAACCGCCATGAGGAGGCACAGATTATTCTGCTTGCAGACAAAAAGCAGATGCAGCTTCTCTGCTCTGATCCGGCGTTAAAGGACATCACGGACATCTGGATTATGCCCATGTCTGACGATGAGATCCGCTTCCGTTTCCTGCGATGGCAGCAGGCCATGCAGATGAGCATGGATTTCTGGGAAACGAGCCACTTCCTTGAAGCAACGATTGATAACATTCCCAATCTGGTGTGGTACAAAGATAAGGACGGTGTCCATGAAAAAGTAAACAACAGCTTCTGCGACGCGGTCAACAAGACCAAAGAGCAGGTGCAGGGCCGCCGGCACGCCTATATCTGGGATGTGGAGGAGGACGATCCCTCCTGCATCGAATCGGAGCATCAGGTTATGAGCACAAGGAAGACATCGATATCCGAGGAGACCATCAAAGCCGGGGAAGAGATGAGAACACTTATGTGCTACAAGTCCCCCCTGTATAACCGGGACGGCACTGTCATGGGAACTGTCGGCATAGGCATTGACGTGACGCAGGAGCGCGCCTATGAGCAGGAAATCATCCGCAAAAACCAGACGCTGGAAACAATCCTGGCCACCATAGACTGCGGCGTGATGAATCACAGTCTGAAAGATTCACGCATTATTAATATCAACAGAGCCGCTCTCAAAATTCTCGGCTACGAAACGCTCGAGGAGCTGACGGCGGACGGCTTTGACCTGATCGCGCCATCCGTGGCCGATGAAGATAAAGATAATTTGCGCAAGAGCATCCGCACCTTGAAAAAAGCGGGGGATACCGTCAATGTAGAATACCGCGTGCAGCACAAAGACGGCGAGATCCTGCATATCATGGGCAATATCAAGCTCTATGAGGAGAATGGAGAGCTGTTCTGCCAGCGTTTCCTTCTGGACGTCACCGAGCAGAAGCAGCTGGAGCGGAAAAATGCGAGACGACAGATGGAGCTTGTACAGGCTTTAAGCCGCGACTTCACACTTGTATGCTTCGTAGAGCCGGATACCGGTATGCTTGTTCCGGTCCGTACCGGCGAGCGTACGGTGGACAATATCTTTGAAAATAAAATTTCCTTAAAGGAAAGCATGGATCAATACATAGAAGAGTGGGTATACGAGGAAGATAGAGAAACGCTGCGGTACGCTGTTTCTCTGGACACTCTGACGAAAGAGCTGAGTATGAAGCAGGTATACTCGGTCAATTACCGCAAGCAGCAGGACGGCCAGATTATCTATTTCCAGATGAAGGCCGTGAGCGCCGGCGCGGAGGACGGCAGCCTTGGAATCGTTCTCGGATTCCGCAGCGTGGACGCGGATATCCGCAGAGAGATGGAACAGAACACGCTGCTGGAAGCAGCCCTCTCCCAGGCCAACAGGGCAAGCAAGGCCAAGAGCGTATTTTTGTCAAATATGTCCCACGACATCCGTACCCCGATGAATGCCATCGTCGGATTTACCAATCTTGCCATCACGCATATCGACCAGAAAGAACAGGTTTCGGAATATCTGAAAAAGATACAGACATCCGGAAACCATCTGCTCAGTCTGATTAACGACATACTGGATATGAGCCATATCGAAAGCGGGAAGATCCATCTGGACGAAAAGCTGTGCAGTCTTCCCGAAATTCTGCATGGCCTGCGCAATATTTTGCAGGCGGATATCCACGCCAAGCAGCTCGAGCTGCAGATCGATACAGTGGACGTGGTGGACGAGGACATTTACTGCGATAAGCTCAGACTCAATCAGGTACTCCTGAATCTGCTCAGCAATGCGGTGAAATATACGGGAGCCGGCGGTCATGTCAGTATGCGTATCACGGAAAAAGCAGGTGCACCCGCCGGGTACGGCCACTATGAATTCTCCATCAAGGACAGCGGCATCGGCATGAGCCCCGAGTTTGTGGCGCATATCTTTGAACCCTTTGAGCGGGAACGCAACAGCACTATCAGTAAAATTCAGGGAACCGGCCTCGGTATGGCCATCACGAAAAACATTGTGGATATGATGAACGGTACCATCTCGGTGACGAGCGAGCAGGGTGTGGGAACCGAATTTACGGTCTCCTTCTCTTTCCGTCTGCACACCGAAAAGAAAGAATCTCTTGTCCTGCCGGAATTGAAGGGCTGCAAAGCGCTTGTTGTGGATGACGATTTCAATACGTGCGACAGCGTTTCCTATATGCTTGGCCAGCTCGGTCTGCATGCCGAATGGACACTTTCCGGTAAGGAAGCGGTGCTTCGCAGCCATCAGGCCATTATGCGCAGCACGAGCTATTCCGTGTACATTGTTGACTGGCTGCTCCCCGACATGAACGGTGTGGAGGTGGCCAGAAGAATCCGGAAGGAAACCGGCGAAAACGTGCCCATTATCGTTCTGACCGCCTATGACTGGTCCGATATTGAGGTGGAGGCTAAAGAAGCAGGCGTTACGGCATTCTGCAACAAACCTTTGTTTTTATCGGAATTAAGCTCCTGTCTCCAGTCAGTGCTGCGCCCGAAGTCTCCGGAGGAGGAAAACGCGGAAAAGGATCTCCATCCCCGTCACACCGGACGGATTCTGCTGGCCGAAGATGTGGAAATGAACCAGGAGCTTGCCGTCGTGCTTCTGGAAAGCGCGGGCTTTAGCGTGGATGTTGCCGACAACGGCCAGATTGCCTTCGATATGATGGCCAAATCAGAACCCGGTTATTATCAGGCAGTACTGATGGATGTGCAGATGCCTGTGATGGACGGCTATGAGGCGACCAGACGGATCCGTGATCTGGAAAATCATACGCTTGCCTCCATTCCGATCATCGCCATGACCGCCAACGCCTTCACGGAAGATCGTGAAGAAGCCATTAAATGCGGCATGAACGGTCATATTGCCAAGCCCATTGATGTACAGGTGCTTTTCAAAACGCTGGACAATGTACTTTAGACAGAAAATAAACGGTTAAAGCGAAAAACAATGCTTTACATTTTATAAGATTTATGCTATTCTATGGATGTTGTCAATCAACGTAATTTTTCAATATTTTTGGAGGTATTTACAATGAACAAAGGTACAGTAAAGTGGTTTAACAACCAGAAGGGCTACGGCTTCATCTCTGACGAACAGGGTAACGATGTATTCGTTCACTACTCCGGACTCAACATGGAAGGCTTCAAGTCTCTCGAAGAGGGCGCTGAGGTTGAGTATGAAGTAGTAAACGGCGAAAAGGGACCTCAGGCCGTAAACGTAACAAAGTTATAAGAGCTTTCGCTTCTTATGACATCGATAATCAGTATCACGATGTGCCTGTTCTTAAATATAATGTTCTTAGAGTCAGCTAAGTAAGACTTTGTTATTTAGAATCAGCTATTGTTGTAACGGATTAGAGAAGAAGAAAAACCTGTCTGCGCGGCAGGTTTTTTTCTTTTCCTCTATGATCTTTCCATGTACGCCAGTACATCTCCGAAAGCCATCTCTCCGCCGAAAAGATCAAGCGCGCTCCCAATCGTCACGTCCACTCTCCCTTTTCCCAGCTCTTTTAACCGGTTCAGATCCGCAAAGCTGTGCACGCCGCCCGCATAGGTAATCGGAATTTTTCCCCAGTCTCCCAGCAGTTTTGCCACCGGCGCCTCGATCCCCGCGCTTTTGCCTTCTACATCCACCGCATGAACGAGAAATTCATCGCAATATGCGGAAAGCTCATCAAGAATCTGCCCGGAAAGCGCCACCGAAGTATATTTCTGCCACCTGTCGGTCACAATATAGTACCGGCCTTCTCTGCTTCTCACACTCAGATCCAGAACCAGCTTTTCCTTTCCCGTCTCTTTTACAAGCGCCCGAAGCCGGTCATACTGAATCCGGCCTTCTGAAAAAACATAAGAAGTCACTATCACATGGCTTGCACCCGCCTCCAGAAAGGCCGCCGCATTCTCCGGCGTGATGCCGCCGCCCGCCTGCATTCCCTGCGGGTATGCCGAAAGCGCCGAAAATGCCTGTCTCTTCGTCTCCTCGTAATAGGGAGAAGACGGCGGATTTAAAAGAATGATATGTCCTCCGTTTATTCCCTTTTCCCGGTAAAGCCCGGCATAAAAGGCGGCGTCCTGACCGGACACAAAATTTTCCTGCGCCCTGTCCCCCGCATCCTTAAGGCTTCCCCCAACGATCTGCTTGACGCTGCCGTTATGAATATCTATGCAAGGTCGAAATTTCATAATTTTTCCTCTTCTTTTTTTCTGCGCAGAACCAGACCCGGTTGTCCGGCTCTCGCCAAATAAATTTCCATAATGCATATTTTCATTTCTATCTGACATAATAACATAAGAACAGGAAGTTTATCAAACATTCTGTTTATAGTATATACGATTCATCAATCGAGCAAAGGAGTGAAATCATGAAAAGAATAAAAACTTTACTTTTTGTCTCTCTCATGGTTCTGAGCATGGCCGCTCTGACCGCTTGCGGCAGCAGAAACGCAGCCGAAAACTCAGATAACGGCACAGGCACGCAAAACGGCACCGGTACAGTCGGTACGGATACAGACAACGGCACGGGCACTGGTACTGCCGGCACAACCGACAACGGCACAGGCATCACAGACACAGGCGGTACCGGCACGGGCACAGACACCACAGGCACTGGCATGAACGGCACCGATAACACCGGTCTGGACGGTACGGATACAGACGGCACCCTGAACGACAACGTGAACGACGCTACGGCGGGCACCAGCGGTACGGATGACGACTCCATCGCCGACGATGTAGGCAACGCCATCGGAGACGCCGGAAATGCGGCCTCCGATATCATTGACGATGCCGCTACAGGCGTGGAAAACATGGTAGACGACGTAACCGGCAATAACAACACAGGCGCTTCCTCCAAAGTGCGCTAACCCTATCGCAATTTCCTATACAGCGATAAAGAGTTCCCGAGGCATCAGCCCCGAGAACTCTTTTTTATCCTTTTTCTATTAAAATGCCGTCCCGATACGCCTGCAAAAGCTCTTCGAGCTGATGAATGCTCTCCTTTAGCTCCGCACCGATCTCCGTATCCGAAATTTTCTGCCGCAGGGCCGTTGTCTCTAAAATAAAGGAATCCGAAAAAATATCCGACTCGTGGAGAATCGCCGACTCCGTGGACTCGAACGGTTCGTGGGCCACCAGCCTCATACCGTGGGAATTTACCACCAGCGTATATCCGGCAATTCCGGTCTTGTCCTGATACGCCTTGGAAAATCCGCCGTCGATGACAAGCAGCTTCCCGCCGCACCGGATAGGCGTCTCCCCCTTTTTCCGCTCCACGGGCACATGGCCGTTCACGATATGGGAATGAACCTCGTCCAGTCCAAATTCCTGCAAAATGCGGTTTACTACCATCTCGCTGTCGAGAAGTCTGTAATAAGCGTTCTTCGTCTCCTTGTGAAGCTCCTTGTCCTCCACCAGATACCGCTCAAAGGTGGCCATCTTGTCCTTGCCGAAAACCGGAGAGTTCGGTCCCGCCCAGATATACCAGATGATATCCTGCCCCTTAAGTTTCTCTTTCAGATCATGAGAATAATACCCTTTTCTGGCATAATGCTCCAGCACGTCATAAAGCTCCTTGCCGCTGTATTCCTCCCCGTAAACATTGACCTTGTTAAAATTTCCTTCCTCGTCCATCGGCACGCAGCCGTGATAGAGAAGATTGGAGTTATAAACCTTGTACAGACCGCCCTTGGAAAACAGAAAACGCACATGCTTTTGCAGCTTTTCGCATTTGACAAAGGCCTGCCTCAGCCGCTCCATCACCTGCTCCTCCTCACCCGTCAGCTCATAGGGTCTGTTTCTGTTTATGGTCGGGAAATCCACGTCTTTCAGTGGATAAGAAATCCCTTCCAGAACAAGCGCCTTATTCTCATAATCAATGTGTTCCAAAAGCAGCCGGTCCTGCATGGCAAATTCGGGACGCCGCATAATCAGCTGCCCCTCCAGCTTAAACTGCAAAACGGCAATCGCCTTGTGCATCTTCATGTCCAGACTCAGGTCTTTGGTGTCGTAATCCGTATTGTACTTGATGGCAAAAGCCTCGCAGTCCGCGTCTTTATAGGCGTCCAGCGCAAAGGTTGCAAGCGGGATCAGATTGATGCCGTAGCCCTCCTCCAGCGTGTCCAGATTTCCGTATCTGGCCGCCATGCGGATCACGTTCGCTATACATGCCAGATGGCCGCTGGCGGCTCCCATCCACACAATGTCGTGATTGCCCCACTGTACGTCCACCGAATGATACTGACAGAGTGTGTCCAGTATGATATGCGGCCCGGGTCCCCTGTCGAAAATATCTCCCACGATATGCAGATGGTCAATCACAAGCCGCTGGATCAGGTTGCTCAACGCAACGATAAACTCCTGCGCTCTGCCGATGCGGATGATGGTGTGGATGATTTCATTGTAATATGCCTCTTTATCCTGCACCTCCGCCTTCTCCGTGATCAGCTCCTCAATGATATAGGAGAAGTCCTTCGGCAGCGCCTTTCTCACCTTGGAGCGGGTGTACTTAGAAGAAACCCGCTTCGTGATCTGCACCAGCCTGTGAAGCGTGATCTTATACCAGTCCTCGATAGAAACCTCGTCCTCCTGCCGGGTGACGATGTCCAGCTTCTCTTCGGGATAATAGATGAGCGTCGCCAGACTCTTCTTATCCTTGATGCTAAGGGTATTGCCGAACTCCTCGTCGATTTTTCTTCGCACCGAACCGGACCCGTTTTTCAGGATATGGTTAAACTGTTCATACTCCCCGTGGATATCCGTCATAAAATGTTCCGTGCCCTTGGGCAGATTCAAAATCGCCTGTAAATTGATGATCTCCGTGGAAGCCGCCGCAATCGTCGGATACTGTTTGGCAAGGCTCTTCAAGTATTTCAATTCTAAATCGTCCATCCGTTCCTCCGTTTCGTTGACTCAGATCCCCAGACACACAAGCCCGGGAAGTACTTTTCGCATTTCTCACCCGATCACATCAGCCATATCGTACAATCCCGCCGGTTTCCCCGCCAGAAATTTAGCCGCCTGAATGGCGCCTTTGCCAAAAACCGCTTTCGAGTAAGCCCGGTGGGAAAAGGTAACTACCTCGTCCGCCCCCGCAAAGATCACGTCGTGATCGCCCACGATGGTACCGCCCCTGACCGCGCTGATACCGATTTCTTTCGCATTTCTCTTCTCTCTTACCTGACTTCTGTCATAAACGTATGTAAAACTGTCACCCATCGCCTCATTAACAGAATCCGCCAGCGCAAGCGCCGTGCCGCTTGGCGCATCTAACTTCTGGTTATGGTGCTTTTCCACGATCTCAATGTCAAATCCTGCCGGAGACAGCGTCCCTGCCGCCTCCTTTAGAAGTTTCAGAAGCATATTGATGCCCAGAGACATATTCGCGGATTTTAAAACCGCCACCTGTTTCGACGCATCATGCACCTTTTGAAGCTGCGCTTCGGAAAGTCCGGTGGTGCACAAAACACAGGGCACCTTCTTCTCCGCGCAGTAAGCTAACAGATCGTCCACGGCAGAGGCCACGGAAAAGTCGATAACCGCATCCGCATCCACCGTGCATTCCCCGATTGTGGAAAATACCGGATACGGATTTTTCCCCTCGTCTCTCGCATCCACACCCGCCACAATCTCTATCTCCTCATCCGCCGCTATCAAAGAGAGAATCGTCTGTCCCATCTTGCCGTTGCAGCCGTGCATAATCACTTTTATCATACCCTGTCTCCTTTCCCGCTCTAAAATGATACAGTCCGTTTACTTTCCTATATGATGAAAACATCTGCCGGGGACTCTTCCCGGCAGACGTCTCGACATACTTTATGATACCGCAAACCGCACAGTCACGCAACTGCGCGCATTCTTTCCCCGATCAGAGGATTCCGTAAGCCTGCATGGCTTTTTTCAGCCGCTCCACGTTCGCCGGTTCCATACCGGACAGAGGCATATGTAAGCCGCCCACTTCCTTGCCCATCAGATTCAGCGCCGCTTTCACGGGAATCGGATTCACCTCGCAAAACAGCGCGTCGCAAAGGTCAATCGCGCGAAGCTGCTCTTTCCTGCTGCCCGCTGCATCCCCGTCAAGGAACATCTGGCAGATGTCATGGGTCTGCTTCGGCGCCACATTGGACAGTACGGAAATCACACCGATGCCGCCGAGGGCCATGATCGGCACGATCTGATCGTCATTGCCGGAATACAGATCCACCTTATCCCCCGCCAGAGACATCAACTTGGCGATCTGACCGATATTGCCGCTGGCCTCCTTGATCCCTACAATGTTCTCCACCTCCGTGCACAGTCTGGCCGCCGTCTGGGGCTGGATATTGCATCCCGTGCGGCTTGGCACGTTGTAGAGGATAATGGGCAGCTTCACGGAGTCCGCTATCTTTTTATAATGGGCATACAGACCGTTCTGGGTCGCTTTGTTATAGTAGGGCGTCACCAGAAGCAGGCCGTCCGCGCCGTACTTTTCCGCCTCCGTAGAGAGGTAAACTGCCGTCTTTGTGCAGTTCGACCCGGTACCCGCCACTACGGGAACCCTGCCCTTCACCGTCTCCACACAGAAACGGATCAGATCCAGATGCTCCTCGTGGGTCAGCGTGGAGGACTCTCCCGTGGTACCGCAGACGATAATCGCGTCCGTTCCGCCCTCGATCTGGAAATCCACCAGCTCCGCAAACTTTTCGTAGTTTATACTTCCATCCTCATGAAATGGGGTGACAATCGCCACGCCCGCTCCCTTAAAAATTGCCATGAAAATCTCCTTTCACAGATCGCCTTTTTACATCTCCTACATGATAAAGGGCTCGCCACACAGGGCCAGCCCACAAATCTCCCGTTTCCGGTCTGGATAGCGCCCCATCTTAACGATGACAGTCATACAGCTCTTAACTGTATGCCCAAGGTAAAAACTCGCAGGCCGTCTCCCCTTTCGGCGTCCTCTCCTTTCCGGTCATTTCCCCTGTGCCTGTCACATCCATGCCCGTACTGATAGATAACGCAACCTCTATCAAACTTTATAATGTTATCGCGGGTAACATGAGAATTTCTGCTTTCTGCCTTGCAGAAATTATGCTGCCTACTATGGTTCATCATATCACCGGGGCGCATCCGTGTCAATCCCATATCTTAAAATGCATGGTCTCCACTTTTGTCACCTGATCCGCCAGCGCGCACACCCTGTCGTTTAACGTGATACCCGTCATAATGATGTCCATCTCCTCCGGCTTTCCCGAAAGAAGATTCTTTAATTCTTCTACCGTGATAATGCCGTTGTCGATCAATCCCAGCACCTCATCCAGAATCAGCAGGGAGCACTCCCCCGTATTCAGGATTTTTTTCGCAAAATTAAGGCCGTTTTTGATATTGCGGCTCTCCTCCTCCTTATGCTCGTCGGAAAGCTGTGCAAAATCTTCCGCCGACTTCTCAAAGCGGAAAATCTTAATCTCCGGCTCCAGACGCTTCACAAACTCCGACTCTGTCAGGCCCCTTCCCTTCAAAAACTGTATGATAACGACGTATTCCCCTTCGCAGGCCGACTGAATCGCACGCCCCAGCGCAGCCGGGGATTTTCCATGTCCTTCCCCGCTGTATATCTGAATCCTGCCTTTTTTCATGTAAATCTCCATTCCGGAGCGTTTACGCGACGGGGCGACCCAAATTTTATATTTGCGTCTGCCATCAGACAAATTTGTGACGCTCCGGCACAAATCTGCGTGTGAAAAATCACAATAGCTGTACATGCTCAGAATAGCACAATCCTTCCGGGGATGCAAGCCGTTACGTTCACAACCGCACCTTGCACCTGCTTTATGGGGCCGGAGCAGCCGCCATAATGCAACGCCATTCCGAGGGATTCTGCTTTACTCCTCCTCCACCAGTTCCAGCTTACTGACGGAAACCTCATAGGCGATCCGACGCTCCAACTGTTCCTCCGACAGTTTTTTCATGTATTCACGGCTCTGGATCCGGCCCCAGATGGCGCAGCGGCTCCCCACCTCAAAGTTACTTGCAAATCTGGCATTTCGACCCCAGCAGATGCATGGTATGTAATCCGATTTACCGTAAGGTCTGTTTACCGCCAGAAGCAGGTCAGCAATCTCTCTTCCCAGCGGGGTCTTTCGGTAAACCGGCGCTTTACAAATATATCCGTCCAAAAAAATCTGATTCGTCTTCGCCCCTTCCCCGATATCGTCCACAAACTCAATTTCGCGGGCAAAAACAGACAAAACCAGCCTGTTCTTTCTCTCCTCATGTCTGTTATAAGAGCGGAACTGTCCGGTGATGCATATTTTCACTCCCTTGTAGTCCTCATTGACGTCAATGAGCCTCTCGGACACCATCACCGGTATAATATCGGTTGACTCGCTAAGTCGATCCACGCTGATATCTACCATATAAAAGCCCTCTCCAAAAATCTCGTGGCTGAAAGAAAAATCGCTTACAATCTCCCCCATAACCGCCACCTGGTTGTTTTCAATTACCTTATCCGTCATGTTTTCCTCCATTCTGCTCAAGTATTTCAACGCCGTGCCAAATTCCGGCCCTGAACTGTTATTGTATTATCAATATATAAGATGCAGCGGGAAAATAGAACTGTAAGGGGTCGCGCGACTTGCCAGAAAGAGGCGCAGGTGTTATAATCTTCGAGGCTGCCAAAGGAGTGCAGTAACACCCAACATGGAAAACAGGAAAGGCACGGTAATATATGAAACAGAAAAGAGAAGATGTAAGAAATATAGCAATTATCGCCCACGTGGATCACGGCAAGACCACGCTGGTGGACGAACTTTTGAAACAGAGCGGCGTTTTCCGGGAGAATCAGGAAGTAGCGGAGCGCATCATGGACTCAAATGACATTGAGAAGGAGCGCGGCATCACGATCCTTTCCAAAAATACCGCCGTCACCTACAAAGGCACCAAAATCAACATCATCGACACCCCCGGCCACGCGGATTTCGGCGGCGAGGTGGAGAGGGTGCTTAAAATGGTGGACGGCGTAATTCTCGTGGTCGACGCCTTCGAGGGGCCTATGCCCCAGACAAAGTTTGTGCTGAAAAAGGCGCTGGAGCTGGATCTGTCCGTGATCGTGTGCATCAACAAGTGCGACCGTCCCGAGGCAAGACCGATCCAGGTCGTGGACGAAGTGCTGGAGCTTTTTATGGATCTGGACGCCAACGACGAGCAGTTAGACTGCCCCTTCGTCTACGCCTCTGCCAAAACCGGCACCGCCACCACACAGCTTACCGTCAAGGGTAAAGACATGACGCCTCTCTTTGACACCATCATTGACCACATTCCCGCGCCTCAGGGCGATCCCGACGCGGGCACGCAGATTCTCGTGAGCACGATAGATTATAATGAGTACGTGGGACGCATCGGTGTAGGCAAAGTGGACAACGGCTCCGTCAAAGTCAATCAGGAAGTGGTCATTGTGAACCACCACGACCCGGAAAAGATGAAGAAGGTAAAGATCAGCAAGCTTTACGAGTATGACGGTCTGGACAAGGTGGAAGTAAAGGAGGCCGCAATCGGCGCCATCGTGGCGATCTCCGGCATTGCGGATATCCATATCGGCGACACCCTCTGCTCTCCCGATGATCCCAGACCAATTCCTTTCCAGAAAATTTCGGAGCCGACAATCGCCATGCACTTTTGCGTCAACGATTCCCCTCTGGCCGGAAAGGAAGGCAAATATGTGACCAGCCGCCATCTGCGCGACCGCCTGTTCCGTGAGTTAAATACAGACGTGTCCCTGCGGGTGGAAGAAACCGACACCACGGAGGCCTTCAAGGTGTCCGGACGCGGCGAACTGCACCTTTCCGTGCTGATTGAAAATATGCGCAGGGAAGGCTTCGAGTTTGCCGTAAGCAAGGCGGAAGTCCTCTACAAAACCGACGAGAACGGCAAAAAGACAGAGCCTATGGAGTTGTGCTATGTGGATGTGCCGGAAGAATTTTCCGGGACGGTCATCGAAAAACTCAGCCAGAGAAAGGGCGAGCTGAAAAACATGGGCATGGCGTCAGGCGGCTACTCCCGTCTGGAGTTTTCCATCCCCTCAAGAGGGCTGATCGGCTACCGCGGCGAATTTATGACCGACACCAAGGGGAACGGCATTATGAACACCATCTTTGACGGCTACGGCCCCTACAAGGGCGATATCCAGTACCGCAAGCAGGGTTCCCTTATCGCCTTCGAGGCGGGCGAGGCCATCACCTACGGTCTCTACAACGCGCAGGAGCGCGGCACCCTCTTCATCGGCCCCGGCGAAAAAGTATACTCCGGCATGATCGTGGGACAGAACGGACGCGGCGAGGACATCGAGCTGAACGTGTGCAAGAAAAAACAGCTCACCAACACCCGCTCCTCTTCTGCGGACGAAGCCCTGCGGCTCACACCGCCTAAGATTTTAAGTCTGGAGCAGGCGCTTGAATTTATCGACACCGACGAGCTTTTAGAGGTGACCCCTGAAAATCTCAGGATCCGCAAGAAGATTCTGGATCCGACGCTCAGAAAGAGAGCGGCGATTTCTGCGGCGGCGAAGAAATAAACGTAACGACGGGTCCGCAGTCAGACTCGCAAATTCGTGCATACGCACTCTCCGTCCGCCTTCGTCGGACATTTGCTCGTTGACGCCGCAAGAAAAACAAATGTCCGCTTCGCGACCGCTTGTTTTTCTTTTGCGGCTGTCAGATCCCCAGCACAATCTCCGCCACACGGAAATAGATTAACAGGGAAATCGCATCCACAATCGTCGTGATAAACGGGCTTGCCATCACCGCCGGGTCAAGCCCGATTTTCTTTGCCAGCATGGGAAGCGTGGAGCCGACCATCTTCGCCACAATCACCGCCATCAGCAGGGTAATACACACCACGAACGCCACCTGCACGCCCACATGATCAAAAATCATCAGCCTCGCGAAATTGCAGACAGACAGCGTCAGACCGCACAAAACCGCCGTGCGGATCTCCTTCCAGATCACCTTAAGCCAGTCGCTAAACTCGATCTCCTCCAGCGAAATACCGCGGATGATGATAGCGGAAGCCTGCCCGCCCGCGTTGCCGCCGGTATCCATCAGCATAGGAATAAAAGCCGTCAGCACCACATAACGGCTCAGCTCATTCTCAAAGGAAGTGATAATGCTTCCCGTAAAGGTGGCTGAGATCATCAACAGAAGCAGCCAGGGAATCCTCTTTTTGTAGGCGTCAAACACGGTCATCCGCAGATAGGGCTTATCGGAAGGCATCACGGCAGCCATCTTCTCGATATCTTCCGTAGTTTCCTCCTCCAGAATGTCCACCACGTCATCCATGGTGATGATCCCCACCAGCCTGTCCTCATTATCCACCACGGGCATGGCGGTAAACTCATATTTTTTAAACTGTCTGGCAACCTCCTCCTGATCCATCAGGGTATGAAGGGATACCACGTTTCTGTGCATCATTTCGCCGATCACGGCATCCGGATCGCTTAAGAGCAGATAGCGCAGCGCCACCGTCCCCACAAGAGTCCGCTTATAATCCAGCACATAACAGATATTGATGGTCTCGCTGTCAAGCCCCACCTTGCGGATCCGGTCAATGGCCTGCGCCACCGTGTAGTGCTCCTTCAAATCCACATACTCCACCGTCATAATGCTGCCTGCGGAGTCCTCCGGATAACGCATCAAATGATTGATAGCCTGTCTGGTGTCCGGACTGGTGTTAGCGATCAGACGCTTGACCACATTGGCGGGCATCTCCTCCATCAGTTCCTTCGCGTCGTCTGACATCATGTTGTCGATGATGCGCGCCGCGTCCTTATCCGACAGGGAGGTAATGATGGACTGCTGCCTGTCAATCTCCAGATAGGAAAAGACGTCCGCCGCCGTGTCTTTGGGCAGAATACGGAAAATTTTAACGACCTCTTCCTCCTCCATCTCCTCCATATAATCGGCGATGTCCGCGTCGTTCAGCTCCTCAATAATCTTTCTGAGGCTGGTGTACTGCCCCTTTCTGAGAAGCTCTCTGATCTCTTCCACACCAAAGTTTGCATAGTCTTCTATGATTCTCTCAACCTTTGTCTGTTCGGCTGTTGTTTCCCGATTCCCGTTTTCACCCATAGCCTGCCGCCTTTCCGCCGGAAAACCGCATTCCGGCAGCGGCCGGACTTTTATCAGCCAGACCTGCCTTCGGAAACCGCCTCCGCGCTTTTATATTTATAATAGAAAGGATCCGAGACACTCACCCGCGCTGCGCCGGCAGTGGCCTCCGTAATGTCCTTTATCAGTTTATCTTTCTCCTCACAGGGCACATGGAATCCGATAGACACCTGTTCCGTATAGACGGATTCCTCTATGGGAATCGCTCGCTGCCCCAAAAGATACTGTATCTTACCGATCCCGTTATAATCCGTCTCCACGGTAAGAGTGTACCCATATCTCATCACCGCCACACGGCTTTGCGCAAGTCCCGCCTGCGCCGCCTGCGTATAGGCGCGCACAAGCCCGCCGGTACCAAGAAGCGTGCCGCCGAAATACCTGGTCACCACCAGCGTCAATCCACGGATACCGGAGCCTGTAAGCACCTCCAGAATGGGTCTGCCCGCCGTGCCGGAAGGTTCCCCGTCGTCCGAATACCGCACAGTCTCTCCCTGTTCCCCTATGATATAGGCATAGCAGTGATGTCTGGCGTCCCAATAACGCTTCTTTTCAGCCTCGATAAAAGCAGCCGCCTCCTCCTCTGTGTGAGTGGCCTGCACATGGGCGATAAAACGGGATTTCTTTTCCACGATCTCCCCCTCGCCCCCATATTCAATAATTTTATACGGTGCATACTTATCCATGTAACCATCGTTGCACATTTCTCCCCTCAGTGCAAGTATAAATGTGCACAGAATCGTAAACAATTCTTAATAAAGCATAAAAACCTTTATTTACCAGAGGAATTTTGCTATAATCGTCACAGGTCAGGCAGATTATGGCCTGTTTAAAAAAATTGACCAAATCTTCATTTACGGCTATGATTACAAGTCGGGGAGGCAGTATCCTATGAACTACGGCAAAAAAGGCGTCCGCAGGAAACAGCAGGCGCTTCACTCTACAGGTAAAAAATGGAGCAGAAAGGTAGCCTTTACCTTTGTGCAGGTATTTCTGATCGCCATGATCGGCGCCTGCATTGTCTGCGCAAGCGCGGGCATCGGCGCTTTCAAGGGGATTCTGGCGACAGCGCCGGACATCAGCAACATTGACGTGACACCCTCTGGGTTTTCTACCTTTGTGTACAATATAGAAGGCACCCAGATTAAGAAACTGGTTTCCACCGACGCCAACCGGATCCCGGTTTCCATCGACATGGTTCCGCAGGACTTAAAGGACGCTTTTGTAGCCATCGAGGACGCCCGTTTTTATGACCACAACGGCATTGACATCAAGGGCATCATCCGCGCGGGCGTAATCGGCATCCAGAACCGGCATTTTTCCGAAGGCGCCAGCACCATCACCCAGCAGCTCCTGAAAAATAACGTCTTTACGGACTGGACCTCCGAGGATTCATGGGCGGATAAATTCAAGAGAAAATTTCAGGAACAGTATCTGGCTCTGGAGCTGGAAAAGGTCATGGACAAGGACTCCATCCTGATCAATTACATGAACACCATCAACCTTGGCTCTAACACGCTCGGCGTGGAGGCTGCGTCCAGACGGTATTTTGGCAAACACGTCAACGAACTCAACCTGTCCGAGTGCGCCGTGATCGCAGGCATCACGCAGAACCCGTCCCGCTATAATCCTATCACACACCCGGAAGAGAACGCGAAACGCCGGGAAAAAGTGCTGAACGATATGTTGGAGCAGGGCTATATCAGCGCGGAGGAATGCGAAGAGGCGCTTGCCGACGACGTCTATTCCCGTATCCAGATCGCTGACGCCAAAAATGAAGACAACGCCGTCAGTACATATTTTGTGGATGCGCTGACGGACGATGTGATGGAAGATCTGATCGCCCTTGGTTACAATGAGACACAGGCATATACCCTGCTCTACAGCGGCGGCCTGAAAATATATTCCACGCAGGATCCGAAAATCCAGGCCATCTGCGATAACGCCTTCGCGGACGAGAGCAACTTCCCTGCGAATACCAAGTGGTATCTGAACTATGAGCTGACCATCGACCGTGCAAACGGGGATCGGGAAAATGTCAGCACGGAAATGTTCCGCAGCTACTGGAAAGAAAACCGTTCCCCAAGCTATAATCTGATCTACACCTCGCAGGAGGAGGCTTATCAGGATATTGAGGCGTACAAAGCCGATGTGATGCGGTCAGGCGATGAAGTCTTCGGAGAGAACATCAATCTGACCCCCCAGCCCCAGGTGTCCCTCGTGGTACAGGATCAGAGTACAGGCTGTATCGTGGCCATGGTGGGCGGCAGGGGTGCCAAAACCGCCAGCCGTACCTTAAACCGCGCCACGGACACGACCAGACAGCCCGGCTCCACCTTCAAAGTGGTTTCCACCTACGCACCGGCTTTGGACAGCGCAGGGCTTACCCTCGCCACGGTTATGAACGATGCGCCTTTTAACTACGCCACCGGCCGGCCGGTAGCCAACTGGTACGGTGAGAAATACCGTGGGCTTTCCTCCCTGCGGGACGGCATCCGCGACTCCATGAATATCGTGGCCGTAAAGACTCTGACGCAGATCACGCCCCAGCTCGGTTTTGATTATCTGAGAAACTTCGGCTTCACCACCGTTGTGGAGCGTGAGGAGATCAACGGCGAAATATTCTCGGATATCCAGCAGACTACCGCCCTCGGCGGTCTCACCCACGGCGTGACGAACGAGGAGTTAAACGCCGCTTACGCCTGCATCGCAAACGGCGGCACCTATATCAAACCGAAGCTTTACACGAAAGTCCTGGATCACGACGGCAACATTATTTTGGACAATACCATGCCAAACTCCAAGCAGGTGATCAAGGAAACCACCGCCTTTCTTCTGACAGACGCTATGGTCGACGTGGTCACAAGCGGCACCGGCGGATCGGTCAACTTCGGCAACATGGCCATCGCGGGAAAAACAGGCACCACATCCGATTACAACGATGTATGGTTTTCGGGGTACACCCCTTACTACACCGCCACCACATGGGCCGGCTTCGACAATAACGTGAAGTTGTCCGGCGACGAAAAGAATCTGGCAAAAAAACTCTGGCGCGCCGTGATGTCCCAGATCCACGAGGAACTGCCAAGCAAATCTTTCAGCGTTCCTTCCGGCATCGTGACGGCCACGGTCTGCGCACGCTCCGGAAAACTGCCCATCGCGGGGCTATGCGACGGAACGCTGCGCACGGAATATTTTGCGGAGAACACCATTCCCTCCGAAACCTGCGACGTGCACTACGCAGGACAGATCTGCCAGTACAGCACGCTTCCGGCCAGAGAGTTCTGTCCCTTCAAAGTGGAGGGCGTAGTTGAGCTGACGCCGATTGAAAACGCAGCCCTGCAGAGTGGTTCCCCCACAGCCACCACTGAGGTGGTGAACGAGGACGGTTCTGTCAGTCAGGTGCCCGTACCCGCACCGCAGAGCAATATGTGTCCCCACGACGACGTCTTTTTTGCAACGCCCGGCTTCGAGGGCACCATCGAGGCACAGCGGGCTGAGATAGACCGGAGAAACGCGGAGGCCGCGGCAGCCGCCGCACAGGCAGCACAGCAGCAGGAAGCACCGCCCGCACAGCCCCAGACCGAACAGCCGCCCGCACAGTAAAAAACAGATAAAACGCCATGCATGACAATGCAGCAGGCTTAATAACGCCAAAACAGGCTGCTCCCGCCACCGTGCGGAAACAGCCTGTTTTTCATTCTCTGTCCGTATCAGATTAAATGCCTTTCACCCTCCGGATCTTCTCCTCCAGATCCTCAATGCCTGTCTTTGCATTGCTGATGGCCCGGCAGAACGCCTCATACTCTGCCCCCGGCTCCAGTCCCTCTTTTTCATAGTATAATCTGCCGATCTCAATATAGTTCTTCCTGATTACCTCCTCGCAGGTGCCAATCTGTCCTCGCAAATTCGCGATCTCAGCCAGATCCTTCGCCTTTCCCGATACTTCTTTTCCCTTTGAGGTAATGGTGTCGCCGATCTTTTCAAAAAAATCCATTCGCATTCTCCTTCATTATTTCCCTGATGACGGTTCTCTCATATATTAAACATACCGCATCCGCCGCCATTCGTCAACCCAAAAGCCATGCGGCCGTTCACTCCTCCTCGTAATACCGCACAAGCTCTGCCGCAATATGCTCAGCCAGAATCCGGTAGCCCGCCTTGTTGGCATGTACGCCGTCCGGCATGTAATCCGCCACAATATCGGCGTCATGGGAATCCAGCAAATTGGAATTATACAAGTCTATCACCTGGAAATCATAGTTTGCCGAAAGCGTTAATATCATATCTGCTATGTTCTTCTGTGGCAGCAGATAAGTCCGCTCCCGCATGAGATAGTCCTGCAAAATATTCGGCAGTGGGGTTGCAAAAAAGATATCCGCATCGGGGTATTTCTCCTTAAGTCCCCGCATCAGCTCATCCAGATCCCCGCAGAATGTCCTGGTCTTTCGCTGTGTAAGGCTGCCAAACTCTTTTCCGGACAGACAGAACCCGTCGTTGGTGCCGCCCATAACAATAATAATATCCGTATCTTCCGGAATCTGCGTATACCGTTCCACAAAAGCGTCCGACCAGTAACGCCCGATGGAAGAACCGCCGATGCCCAGATTATATACTTCCTCTGCCCCCAGAATCTCTTTCAGCACAGAAGGGTAAGAACAAGCCGGATAGCCTTCTTCCTTTTCCAGATTGGCCGCCGCCGTAATGCTGTCCCCCAGACAGGCAATTTTCTTACCGGAGAAATCCACGCACCGCTCCTCCAGACACGCCTGATCCTCCCAGTTCACCAGGAGCGTCTCCTCCAGCGAACCTCGTATCTGCCTGCGCTGCGCAAGTGTGATCTCGGGGTACACCATCTCTATTTTCGGCAGCAGATCCTGCATATTTCCCGACACTGACGCGCTCGTATTGCCGGAAACAACGCTGTTTCCAGATGCGCTGAGCGCATTCCCGGACACCATATCGTTGCCGGACACACTGATTCCATTCCCCGACACCATATCGCTGCCGGACACACTGATTCCATTCCCCGACACCATATCGTTACCGGACGTACTCACCTCATTCCCGGACACCATATCGTTACCGGACACACTGATTCCATTCCCCGACACCATATCGTTGCCGGACACACTCACCCCATTACCGGATACTGTGGCCGTATTATCTGACATACTTGTCGCATTATCTGACACACGAATCATATTATCCGACACAGTAGTCATATTGCCTGACACACGCATCGTATTACCCGACACAACGGCCGTACTGCCTTGGCTACCGCTCTCATCCCCTGCTCTGCCGATTGTATTGTCCGATATCGTATCGTCTCCTGACACGCCAAACGCATTCCCCGATACCGCATCGTCGACGGATGCCCTGTCATGCAGCGCGTTATCTGACCACCTTCCGTCTCCCGGAAAGCTCTGACCACCCACCGTCAGATCGTCCGTCTTCTCTGATGCATCCTCCGATCCATCCAAGGTATTCTCCGATATGATCCCATCTCCCAAGGCATCCTTTTCACCCCCGGAAGCAGAGGCGTTCTGCTCCTCCTCCATCTCCTGATTCCCGGTCATACCGCCGGTGTCGAAATCCATCAACGCAGAAACAGGAACAGCCTCCTCGTAATCCATCCGGATCTCTTCCAGAAACTGTCCCAGTTTTTCCCTGTCCCCGGAAAGTGCCTCAATCTCCCTGCGCATCTCCTGCACACGGTCATGCGCTTCCCTGTTTCTCGAGAGCACTTCCTCCTGCTGCTTTAATTCCGACTCAATCTCTCTGTTTTCAGTATATGTATGATACAGCCGCATTCCCACCGCGGCCAGCAGAACCGACATCAGCGACAGAATCACGACCGCCAGTATTTCATTTACTCTCTTCATTATTCCCATCCATACAGACGGAGAATGCCATTTTCACGCTAGTCTCTGCCTGACAATCTCATAAGCTAAAATCCCCGCCGCCACGGAAGCGTTCAGAGAATCAATATCCCCGCGCATGGGAATCTGTGCCGTCATGTCGCATTTTTCCCTGACAAGGCGGCTTACTCCGTTTCCTTCCGCACCGACCACGAGGCCAATAGGCCCCTTTAAATTCAATCCGTACATAACCGCGCCGTCCAGATCCGCGCATACAAACCAGAGCCCTTCCTTTTTCAGCTCCTCAATGGTCTGCCCCAGATTCGTCACTTTCGCCACCGGCGTATAGTTCAGCGCACCGGCGGACGCCTTGGCCACCGTGGCAGTCAGACCCACCGCACGGTTTTTCGGAATAATGACGCCGTGCGCGCCCGCCTGATTCGCCGTGCGGATGATGGCTCCCAGATTGTGGGGATCCTCTATACCGTCCAAAAGCAAAACAAAGGGTTCCTCCCCCTTGTCCTTCGCCTTCTGCAATATATCCGAAACCTCCGCATAACCGTAAGCCGCCGCCGCCGCAATCACGCCCTGATGTTTTCCTGTCCCGGACATCTGGTCCAGCCGTTCCTTTGTCACATACTTAATCAGTGTTCCCTGTTTGGCCGCCTCCCGCTTGATCGTCATGACCGGACCGTCCTTACAGCCGTCCAGCACATAAAGCCGGTCTATGGTACGGCCCGCCCGGAAGGCCTCGATTACGGCATTTCTGCCCTCTATGATTCCTGTGTTTTCTTCCAAAGTGATTCTCCTTTTTCCGGATTTCTGCAAAATAGTTATGTAAACTAAAATCCAAATCAATTGTCTCTTTGTCTAAATCATCATATCTATGAAACAAGCCATCTAATGGCATATCATAATCGTTTAACAAATGGACTTTATATGTAGAAACAAAGTTCTGCATGATTTTAGGGCGGCTCTCAGAGCGTCATCCCCACCAGCTCCACCGCCCTCCTGATCAGCAAAAGCATCCGCTCCTGCTTTCCTGTCAGGTACAGATATCCGCACAGCGCCTCAAACCCTGTCGCTTTCCGATACTCGATGACGGTGGCGTTCTTTGCCGTTGTATAGGATTTTGCATTCCGTCCACGCTTGTATACCGTCTGCTCTTCCCCGGTCAGCTCATCCATAAGCGCCTCGATCATCCGCGCCTGCACCCGCGCATTCACATAAGTGACTGTTTTATTGTGCAGCTTATTGGCAGAGGTATTGCCCCTCTCCACCACGACGGTACGGATCACCAGATCAAAAACCGCATCCCCGATATACGCAAGCGCAAGCGGCGAATAGGTGCGTATGTCAATTTCCCCGCAGGCAAAATCCCGTTTGATTGCCTCGAGGATCGTTATGCTCTCTTCCATTTGACTCCCTCGCGCGTATCTTCCAGAATAATCCCCTTTTCCAAAAGCTGGTCACGGATCTCGTCCGCCCTGGCAAAATTTTTCGCCTTTCTGGCGTCCTGTCTCTCCTGTATCAGCGATTCAATCTCCCCGTCCAGCATTTCCTGCCCACGCTCTGCCGTAAGACCGCAAATATCCATAAGTTCCACAATCTCATCCTTAAGCGCCCGGATAAAGGCTGCGCTTGCCCCCTCCCCGACGGAAGTATTGGCAAATTTTACCAGCTCAAAAATCGCGGAGACGGCATCCGCCGTATTAAAGTCGTCATCCATCGCCTCGTCAAACTTTCTCACAAAGTCTTTCGCCTGCACAAGCGCCTTCTCTTCCCCGTCAGTCAGATCCTGCGCTCCCGCCTTTTCCAGCAGGAAATTTAAATTCGACACGCAGGTGATAATCCGCTCGAGACCGTTTTTCGCCGCCTCCATCAGCTCCGCACTGAAATTTAAAGGACTTCTGTAATGAGCGGAAAGCATAAAGAACCGCAATACCTGCAGATCATACTTCTCGCTGATATCCCGCACCGTGAAAAAGTTGCCCAGAGACTTGGACATTTTTTTATTGTCAATATTCAGAAAGCCATTGTGCAGCCAGTATTTGGCAAAGGGTTTGCCGTTGGCCGCCTCCGACTGGGCGATCTCATTTTCGTGATGGGGAAAAATCAGATCCTCGCCGCCCGCATGAATATCTATCTCCTCTCCCAGATATTTCCTGCTCATCACCGAACATTCGATATGCCAGCCCGGTCGTCCCTCACACCATGGGGACTCCCAGAAAGGCTCACCCTCTTTCTTCGGTTTCCAGAGTACAAAATCAAGCGGATCCTGCTTCTGCTCCTCGCCGGAAACCAGCAGAGAACGGCCCCCGCTCCTCAAATCGTCCAGATTTTTATGGGAAAGCTTTCCGTATCCCGGAAAACTTCTGGTCTTAAAATAGACGGTGCCATCCTGCGCCGCATAAGCGTGTCCTTTTTCAATGAGCGTCTCAATCATTTCAATCATGCCGTCAATCTCGCATGTTGCCTTGGGATGTGTGGTGGCAGGCTTCACATGCAGCGCCTCCATATCCTTTTTGCACTCCCCGATATAGCGTTCCGAAATCACGGAAGGGTCTGTCCCCTCCTCGTTGGCTTTCTTGATGATCTTATCATCCACATCCGTAAAGTTTGACACATAATTGACTTCATAGCCCTTGTGCTCCATATAGCGGCGCACGGTATCAAACACGATCATCGGTCTCGCGTTTCCGATATGAATCAGGTTGTAGACTGTGGGTCCGCAGACATACATGCTGACCTTTCCCTCCTCAATCGGCACAAACTCCTCTTTTTTCCCAGACAACGTATTGTAAACTTTCATAATCTCCTCCTGCCAAAGCAGCCTGCATTCCGCTTCTGCCTGTCATTTTAGTTATGTCAACCATTTCTGTCATTTCTCATTTATCCCACGCTTTTCTCTGCGCAGACTTTTCATTTCCTGCTCCAGATCAAGCAGTCTGTTTGTCAGCTCTGCGTTGGCACGCTGCAAACCCATGATGTCTTCCCGCACCGGATCGGGCAGATGGGTCTGATCCAGCTCCTCCTGCGGCAGCGCCATGTTGGCACGCTTGACGACGCGCCCGGGCACGCCCACCACCGTGGAATTGGGAGGCACCTCGTTTAGCACCACACTGCCGGCTCCGATTTTGCTGTTATCACCGATTTTAAAGGAACCCAGTACCTTCGCACCGGTGCTTATCATGACATTGTTCCCGATCGTAGGATGCCTTTTTCCCTGCTCCTTGCCTGTTCCGCCAAGCGTCACACCCTGATAGAGCGTGACGTTATCACCAATCACCGTAGTTTCCCCGATAATGACACCGTTTCCGTGGTCAATAAAAAACCCTTTACCGATCCGCGCTCCCGGATGAATCTCGATGCCCGTCCGGCGCGCGCCCTTCTGGGAAACCCATCGGGCCCAGAAGTAATGGTGATGCAGATACAGCCTGTGAGCCAGCCGGTAATAACACATCACCTTAAAGCTGGGATAGAGGAAAACCTCCATATTGGAGTGTATCGCCGGATCACGCTCCCTGATGATGCGGATTTCCTCCTTTATATTTCCGATAAAGCCCATTGAACTGCTCCTTCTATAACAAATATGCCGTCAATATTTTTCTACCATATTTAGAATATGCAACTCAGGACATTTTGTCAAGGAAACCCGCGCTTCACCTTACTTCCCTTTTTCGCTGTTACTTTTCAATCTCCTGATTTCAATGCGCAGCCGTTCCATTTCATCCTCCTGCTCTTTCCGGCTGCATTCGTATTCAGTCAGCAATTTCTCATAGTCGCGCGCCGCCTGCTCTTTTTCCTCTGTCACACGCGCCAGCTTCTCTTCTTTCTCCGCTATCGCTTCCTCGTGCTCTTTCCTGTCCTGCTCTATCTTCCTCTCATAGTTGCGCCGTTCCTCCTCATGTTCCTTCCTGTCCTGCTCTATCTTCCTCTCGTAATTGCGCCGTTCCTCCTCATGTTCCTTCCTGTCCTGCTCTATCTTCCTCTCATAATTGCGCAGATCCTCCTCATGTTCCTTCCTGTCCTGCTCTATCTTCCTCTCATAATTGCGCAAATCCTGATAATATTCCTCCCTGTCGCGACAGCGTTTGCGGATTTCGTCCTCAGCGCTCATCCGGAATATCGTCTGCGCCGCCTCCTTTAAATATTCATCCTTCGATGCAATCATTTTCAGTTCCTCCCATGTGACAGCCTTAAAAAGACATGCCCAATCGTGAATATGATACCGTTTATCCTCATCCGTGGCAAGATCGATGCGGGATAAATCCACCACATACAGGGTGAGATTATCACTATACTTCTGATGGTTTTTCACATTAATCAGCTTGTAAGACGCATAAAACTCGGGATACTCGTCAAACAACGTATAATCAAGAAACCCGATATGTACAGCCGGTCTTGCCTCCCTGTAATCCTGCCCGCGGTTTAGCTGGTCAAACGAACGGCATAAATACATAACCGAACGGTCTTCCCAATTCAGCTTATTCGCAATCTGCATCTCCATATTAATCAAAACAGAATTATTCATGATTACATTGATGTCCAGACGAAATTCTTTGTCCCTGACAGCTTCTCCCAGAATGATGGGATTGGTGATCTCAACCGCACTTACCTCCGCTTCCGCAAGGTGGAGGAGGGAACAGATTAACCCCCGCAGCACCTTGTTATTCGTTTGCAGAACGGCGCGGAACATATAATCATTCGTCATATTGTAGGGGATGTCTCCGTTGGCATACTCATAGGATCTGCCATGGGAAGATGCGGCTGTCGGTGAAAAATTTGTCTGAACGTTACTTTCTTTTTGCTTCATAGATTTGCTTTCCTTTCTTAGATAAAGGTGACGGAGCAATGCTCCATAGAAACGGTTACAGGCTGGGATCCACAGCCCTGATTTATTGTATATCCCAGATATAACACAGTCGATCCGGAAATGCAACCGGCAGGACAGAATTGTCCTGTAGAAAAATTGTAAACGAAATAACGACAATCACACTTCTAAAAACAAGATATAGCGGAAGAGATAAAAATCTCAACCGCTATATACAAGATATGGTATTGTGCACTTTTCACGCTAACCCACGACAATCTCTGCACATTTCTTACCCGTAAGCACAGCCGTCCGCTGATCCGGCTGTCCGGTGCCCACATAGAGCACATAATGACCGCCGCCTTCGACAAAGACTCCCTCCTCGTTTACCGCAAGAAAAGCATCGCCGGAAACGGTCAGATCTGTCTCCCTGCTCTCTCCCGCTTCCAGAAATACCCGCTCAAATGCACAGAGACTGTGATTTGGCACGGCGAATGGCGACGCCGTATCCTTCACATAAATCTGAATCACGTCACCTGTTGCGGTATCACCCGCGTTTTTCACCGTTACATGCACGGTTATATTGCCTGTCTTCTGATCCTTTGAAACAAGTTCTGCCTTTTCCACCTGCACATCGCCGTAAGTCAGCCCGTATCCAAACGGATAAAGCGCCTCCTGCTCCATATAGCGGTAGGTTCTCCCCTTCATGCTGTAGTCCTCGAAATCCGGCAGTTCATCCAGCGTGCGGTAGAAAGTCACCGGCAGCTTACCCGACGGAGAGCAGTCCCCAAACAGAATGTCCGCCACCGCCTTTCCGCCTCTTGCGCCTGGATACCAGAGCTGCAAAACTGCCGCCGCTTTCTCCTGCGCTTCCGAAAGGTCGATCGCGCTTCCCGCCATCAGACATACCACCACGGGCCTGCCCACGGCAAATACCGCCTCCATCAGCTTTCTCTGGGGCGCCGGCAGAAGCAGATCATTCTTATCCCCGGACGCATAACTGTTGCCCGTATCTCCCTCTTCTCCCTCAAGCGTCTCATTTAATCCCACGCAGAGCACCACCACATCGCTGTGCTTCGCAACCGTAACCGCCTCTGCAATGCGGTCGTTTTCCCATGCCAGATTTTCCACCCGTTCTTTAAACAAGTGCGAGCCTTCTGAGTAGAGAACCCTGGTATTATGCCCGGCTTTATCCTGTATTCCCTCTAAAACCGTAATATATCGTGAGGAAGTGCCGTGATAATTCCCGACCAGCGCCTCCCTGCTGTTCGCATTCGGCCCGATCACACCGATGGTCTTTCCCGCCGTATCTTTTAACGGAAGAACCCCGTCGTTTTTAAGCAGCACCACCGACTCTCTTGTGAGTTTCTGCGCTACCTCCAGATGCTCCTCACACTCCACCTTTTCATAGGGAATTTCGTCGTACTTACTCCCGTCAAACAGTCCGAGCAGGTATCTTGCAGTAAAGGCGCGCACGGCAGCCTCCGTAATCTCTTCCTCCGTCACCAGCCCCTGCTCCAAAGCTTTCAGCAGATACAGGTAAGTCACGCCGCAGTTGATGTCACAGCCGCTCTTTAAGGCAAGCGCCGCCGACTCCTCCATGGTATGGGTCACCATATGTCTTTCATGAAAATCCTTAATGGCCCAGCAGTCAGACACGTAATGCCCTTCAAATTTCCATTCCTCCCGGAGAATATCCTGCATCAGCGTCTTGCTGCCACAGCACGGCTCCCCGTTTGTCCGATTGTAAGCGCCCATCACGGCCTCCACACCTGCCTCCTGCACGCAGGCTTTAAAAGCAGGCAGATAGGTCTCCGCCATATCCTTCTTTGTGGCCACAGCGTTAAACTCATGGCGCACCGCCTCCGGCCCGGAATGCACCGCAAAATGCTTGGCACATGCTGCGGATTTCAGTGTCTCTTTGTCATCCCCCTGCAGCCCTTCCACATAAGCCACGCCCAGTCTGGATGTCAGATAGGGATCTTCCCCGTATGTCTCCTGTCCCCTCCCCCATCTGGGATCCCTGAAAATATTCACATTGGGAGACCAGAAAGTCAGTCCTTTATAGATATCCCTGTCATTTTCCGAAGAGTAGGCATTATACTTCGCTCTTCCCTCCGTTGCCGCCACATCCCCGGCCTTTCGTAATAATTCCGTGTCAAAAGCGGCAGCCATACCGATCGCCTGCGGAAAACTGGTCGCCACGCCGGCTCTCGCCACACCGTGCAATGCCTCTCCCCACCAGTTATAGGCCGGTACCCCAAGCCTTTCAATCGCCGGCGCGTCATAGCGAAGCTGGGAAGCCCTCTCCTCCACTGTCATCTGACCTACTAATTCTTTTGCCCTGCGTGTCGCCTCTTTTCTCGTCATATTTCCTTATCCTTTCCGCCCGGTTTTGCCGGACTCTGACCTTGGAAAAAATCGTCCGGTTGCGACTTTTTTCTCCATAGAGTATAATAGACGCAGACTCGGCAGTCTGCGTCCCAAGAATTACTCCGTAATTCTTGTTGGCTTTGCCTAAGATTTTCGCGTCTGAGATATAACATCACTGACGCAGACCCGGCAGTCTGCGTCCCAAGAATTACTTCGTAATTCTTGCTGGCTTTGCCAAGGGTTTTCGCCTCTGAGATATAACATCACTGACGCAGACCCGGCAGTCTGCGTCCCAAGAATTACCGCATAATTTACCCGATATTAATTACAGAAACTACAGTATTTAATATATTAGTTTATCATACCATACCTATCCTATAAATGACAGGAGTGAAACACGTGAAATATGAAAAACTTTACCCCCCCCCCCTCAATTTCGAGTAGTCTGAACCAGACCTCAAAAGAACGGTCGGTAAACGGCTCACGGGAGTATGTTGACTATATCGCTCAATCCCACCTGCGCATCTGGTATAATACCCAGCCCGAAGGCTATGCGAATCACTACCACAATGCCATGGAAATCATTGTCTGCGCGGAAAATCAATATATCATTACCACCAACAGCAGCACTTACACACTGAAACCGGGAGACATTCTGATTATCCCGCCCTATATGCTGCACGAACTGCACAGTGAGCCGTCCGGCGCGCGCTTCATCTTTCTCGTCGACATTGAAATGCTGCAATGCTTTCAGGACTACAAAGCGCTGAACCCGGCTTTCATCGAACCATATCTGTGCACAGCCGCTTTGCGCCCTGAAATCTACCGGCAGGTTTATGATGCCCTGATGCGGATGGCCGGTCTTTATTTCTCCCATCAGGTCTTTTGGGAAATCTCTATCTACTCCGTGCTGCTGGAGCTTTTTGCCGCCATCGGCGCCAATCACTACCTCCAGAACGCGGACCAAAGCATCGAAAACACCGGTGACAAGCAGTCGGAAAACTACGCGCTGTTCGCCAACCTGCTCAACTTTATCGACACCCACTACACGGATGACCTGACGCTGGAGCAGGCGGCGGAGTATATCGGCTTTTCCAAATACCATTTTACCCGCCTGTTCAAGCAGCACACCAACACAACGTTTCACAACTATCTGTGCTATAAGCGGATTCAGGCGGCGCAGTCACTGCTCACCGAAGACAGGAACCGTCCCATTACGGATATCGCTTTTCGCAGCGGCTTCAACAACCTGACTACCTTCAACCGCTGTTTCAGCAAATACACAAACTGTTCCCCCACGGAATACCGCAACAAGCTGCGCCACGAAGAAGTGTAAATTACCCTTTGACGCCGCCGAGCGCCACACCTGCTATGATATACTTGGACAAAAGCAGGTATACCACGATAAGCGGTAACACCGTCAACGTCAGTCCCATATAGACAGAGCCGTACTCGGTCTTGTAGATATCGCCCTTCAACAGGCTGACCATGATGGGCATGGTATATTTCTTCTGATCCGTCAAAAGTACTAGCGGTGTAAACAGGTTATTCCAACTCGCCACGAAACTGAAAATCGCCTGTGTAGCGATGGCCGGTTTCATAATAGGGAGCACAATCCTGTTAAAGATCATAAACTCTTTCGCGCCGTCAATTCTGGCAGACTGCACGATCTCCATGGACAGCGTCGGCTGTAAGTACTGTCTCATAAAGAATACCATGGTCGGTGACGCGATGGCCGGCAGGATCAGCATGGACAATCTGTTCGTCATATGTATCTTATAAACCATCTGATAGAAACCGATCATCGTCACCTGTGCCGGAATCATCATAACTACCATAATAAAGCTGAAAAACGCGTTCTTTAACTTCCAGTTATAAGCTACCTGCGCATATGCCGTCAGCGAGGAGAAATAGATCGCCAGCGCGGTCGCTCCTATGGAAATAATCAGCGAATTGGCAAAACCGACTGCCGGATTAAAGCTCTTGCCGAGCAGGATCTTAATATTGTTCATCATATAGGAGGACGGAATCAGCGAGATTGCATGCTGCTGGATCTCTGTCGTTGATCTGGTCGCGTTCACAATCATAATCCAGAAAGGCAGGACACTCAAAATCGCCAAAAAGGTGCATACCACATAAATCACAATCTTCATTACACGATTTTCTTTATTTTTTAACATGATGCATTCTCCTTTCCGGCTTTCAGTTTTTTCATGTAAGCCTTCTGTTGCTGCCTGATCTGCTTATTCAGCTTCGCCTCGTCCTTATCCCTCATAACAAAGAACATGATTGCCGCGAGAACCGCTATAATCAGGAACATAACCATGCTCGCCGCAGCCGCCCTGTTGTACATATAGCTTCCGCTGAACGCCTGCTTGTAGATAAACAGACTGGTTGTCAGCGTCGCGTCGTCCGGCTTGCCGTCCTGGAACAGTCTCGGAATATCGAACATATTCAGACCGCCGATCAGACTCGTCACAAGCGTAAACAGCAGTATGGTCTTAATGTTGGGCAATGTAATATAGAAGAAAGTCTGCACGCGGTTCGCGCCGTCCACCTCCGCCGACTCAAATATTTCCGGACTGATTCCCAGAATGCCGGAAATCAGCGTAATCATGGTGGAACCGTACCACATCCATGTCTGGATAAAGATCACAACGCCTCTTGCCACAGCCTTACTTCTCAATAATTCTATAGGCGCATCGATGAATCCGAACCGCACGAGCAGATCGTTGATCGGCCCCATCGGATACCCGAAAAATCCGCTGAACAGGATAGCGATTGTCGCCGCCGTAATGATATTCGGCATATAGAGCAGTACCTTAAACGCACCCTGTCCCTTTACCTTGCTCCTCTTATCTGTAAACCACGCCGCTAACAGAAGAGCGAGTAGCATCTGCGGAATAAAGTTTGCAAGCCATATGACTACCGTATTCCGAAACGCCAGCTGAAATGACGGACTCGACAATACCGTCTTAAAGTTCCTGAAAAGATCGTCTGTCAGGAAATGAATATCCGTCTTCCCCAGACCCTTCAGATCGGTAAATCCGATCACCGCCGTATACACGGTCGGATATAACGAAAACAATAAAAATGCGATCACAAACGGAATACTAAATAGATAACCGTATTTCGCATATCTGTCATAACCCGGTTTCTTACTTTTCATCCTTCCCCACCTTCCCGCAATCATTTTTATTACCCTTCATTTCAACAGGGCGGACGCTAATGTGTCCGCCCTGCCATAACAGTTATTATGATTACTCTATGTGTCTGTAACTTACTCTACAATAACATCCAGATTGTCAGCTACCTGCTGCTTAAAGTCAGCGATTGCCTGCTCACGGGACTTGTTGCCTGATGTATACTCACGAGTCTGATCTCTCCAGTACTGGTTGATGGTCTCGTCGTACTGTGTCAGGTTGGTACCCTTCGCATACTGGTTCGCAGGAACGAATGCATCAAACATGTTCTGTCCGCCAAGGAAATCAATGGAACCGTCGGACTTGGACATAACCGTGCCGCTTGCAACCGCGTCCTTCGTGCCGCCCTCACCGTTCAATGTGCCGTTCGCCCACTTGTACTGCAGACCTTCCTCCGAGCTGTCCAGCGTAATCCACTCGATGATCTTGCCGACAGCTTCCGCTTTCTGGCTGTCCTTGTTTGCAAGAATCCATGTGCCGCCCCAGAAGAAACCGATGGGAGGCGTGCAGACTGCCCAGTCGCCGTATGTACCTTCGCCTACGGCTGCGCCGCCGCAGTTAGGAGCCATGGTGTAGTTGATCAGCCATGCGGGGCCGAAGAAACCGAAGATACCCTTCTCGCCTTCACCCTTCATATCGGCAAACCATGCATCCTGCCAGTCCTGCGTATCATTATGGTAACCATTGTCCTTTAACTTCTTGGAGAGGTCAAGGAACTCCTCACGCTTGGGATCGATGGTGAGCTTACCGTCAACGATCCATCCCTGATCGGAGCTGTTCTCAACTGCGTGCCACATATCGCCGTCGCCGGATATAATGCCGTAGCCCTTTGCCTTCAGATCTTCTGCTGCCGTAAAGAACTGATCCCAGCCGGGGCCGATCTTCTTCTCGATCTCAGCCGGATCATCTGTGCCCCATACATCCTTAGCAATGGAACGACGGTAAATGAATGCGCCGCCCGTTGCCTGATAGCCGAGGCCTACTAACTGGCCGTCGGGGTTGGTTCCGATATCAACCGTGTACTGTGCGATATCCGCTTCCTTTAACTTCGCGTCCACATCAATGCCCATATCAGCGTAAGGCATTGCGTACTGGCTTGCATCGCCCTGCGTATACTTCAAAACGAATGCTGCCTCAGCGCAGTAAAGGTCGGGCGCTTCCGCACCGCCTGCTGCCAGCGCCTGATCGAGAGCGGGCTGGTAAGCGCCGTCTGTGGTCGCAATAATTGTGGTGTTAATCTTGTAACCGAATTCGGGATGCGCCTCGATATACTTCTCAATCATACCGGGCACCTCATCGGTAAACGCCCACACATTGATCGTATCAGAGCCGCCGCCGGATGTACCTGCGTCCGATGTCTCTGCGCTGTCGCTGCCGGAATCCGCTGCCGGAGTCTCCTGTGCTGCCCCGCTGTCGCCTGAATCTGCTGCCGGTGCACTGCTTTCACCGCCGCCGCAGCCCGTCAGAAGAGAAGCTGCCATACAGCCGCACAACATACATGCTAAAAACTTTTTCATCTTTCATCCTCCTTTTCTTTTACACGTTTTTTGCAGCCACTATCTTGTGTATTTTGATAGCGTACTTTTATTTTATTCAGTTATATTTGTTTATTCTTTACACTTCTTGCTCTCGGTTAAACAATTATTGCTAAATGAATACAAAAAAACAAGTCATTCATTTGTAATAATTTACAAAACCGGTCAAAAAATCCATGCATTTTTAGTCTTGACAAGTTTTTTCCTTTTTGATAAACTGTAACACGGTGACAGAAGGAACAACCTTTTCGTCAGGCTGCTGTGGCTCAGTCGGTAGAGCGTCGCATTGGTAGTGCGGAGGTCACGGGTCCGATTCCCGTCAGCAGCTTCCTAAACCCCGTCGGTTCAGAACGGGGTTTTTTCAATTTTTCAATCCATGGAGAAATTATGCGCGAAGATTACACAAGGTACAGCGACGAGGAGCTTCTGATCCGCCTGCGGGACGGGGAGCAGGGCATCACGGATCACATCATGAATAAGTATAAAAATCTGGTGCGGAGCAAGGCCAAATCCATGTATATTCTCGGCGCGGACAGCGAGGATCTGATTCAGGAAGGTATGATCGGCCTTTTTAAGGCTGTCCGGGACTACGACAGCGGCCGGGATGCCAGCTTTTTCACTTTCGCGGATCTGTGTGTGTCCAGACAGATGTACACCGCAGTACAGGCCTCCAGAAGGCAGAAACACATCCCCTTAAATAATTACATCTCTCTCTACGGAAGCGCCTCCGAAGAGCGCGACGGTGAGGAGGCGGCTCTTGTCAACGTGCTGGCCTCCGGCTCAAATCCCGAACAGCTTATCATTGATAAGGAAAATGTGGACCGGCTGGAAATGCTGATAGAACGCGAACTGAGCAGCTTTGAAAAGCAGGTGCTCGACCTGTATCTGACGGGCATGGGCTACCAGCAGATCGCCAAGGTGCTGGGCCGGGATGACAAGTCCACAGACAACGCCCTCCAGAGAATCAAGACGAAACTCCGAAGGGCGATGAAATGACAGATTTATTCGATTTTATTACAGAAAATGCTTCGTTTTATCCCCTATTGGCGCTGTGGGGACATCCCCCGCAGGCGCTGCAGTTCTTCGCAGCATCCACACTGTACAGTTCTCTCGGACTTGCGAGCAGGCACACGGCCTGCGCGGAAATGCCCTCGCCCTTTCCGGTAAATCCAAGCCCTTCCTCGGTGGTCGCCTTCACATTCACTTGAGACACTTCTATGCCGAGCGCGCCTGCTATGTTCGCCCGCATCTTTTCAATGTGGGGCCGCATCTTCGGCGCCTGCGCGATAATCGTAGCGTCTATATTTTCCACGAAAAACAGATTTTCCGACAAAAGCGCCGCCACGTGCTCTAATAGTTTTACAGAGGAAATCCCCTTGTAGGCGGGATCGCTGTCAGGGAAATGCCTGCCGATATCCCCCAGCGCCGCAGCCCCTAAAAGCGCGTCCATGATGGCGTGAAGCAGCACGTCCGCGTCGGAATGACCCAGAAGTCCCTTCTCATACGGAATCTCCACCCCGCCGATAATACATTTTCTGTTTTCCGTTAGTCTGTGTACGTCGTACCCTGTTCCGATTCTCATATTCCAACCTCTTTCCGAATATTTCATGCAGGACATGCCACGTCATATCCCCGCCGCCTGCGTCTATTATCCCATATCTTTTCCCGTTTATTCCGGCCCGGCCTTCCTCAACTCAGGCATCCGCCTTTCTCTTTCCAAGCATCTTCCTGCAGAATATCCACGACATCACCGTCGCGATGACCCAGCCCACCGGCCATGACAGCCAGATGCCCGTGTCACGCCAGAATCCGGAAAAAATAAAGGCGAGAATCACGCGCAGGATCAGGTCCGTAAAGGTGGCCGCCATAAACTGCCGCATCCGCTCCGCTCCCCGCAGCATACCGTCCGCCACCAGCTTGACCGCGATCAGAAAGTAAAAGGGGGACACAATCCGCAGAAACGTCATACCTGTCTGCAGGGCGCCGCTCCCCGTGTCTTCCAGAAAGAGCCCCATCATGGACCGCCCGAAAAAGAAGTAGACCGCGGAGAAGGGCAGCGCCACGAGAAGCGCCATCTTAATCCCCGCATAAAGTCCCTCTCTGATCCGCTCTCTGCGGCCTGCGCCAAGGTTCTGGGCCGTAAAGCCGGAAACCCCGTTTCCAAGCGTGGTAAAGCCCGTGATGACAAAGGTATTCAGCCGGATAGCGGCAGAATACCCGGCGATCACACCGGAGCCGCAGGAATTAACCAGTCCCTGAATAAAAATATTACCGACAGACACAAAGCTCTGCTGTAAAATACTCGGTACCGCAATCAGGCTGATTTTTTTCAAAAGCGTCATGGAAAAAACCGGCGGTTTTCCCTCGCACGCCACACCTTTAAGCCGCTTGCCAAAGGTGATCAGCGCCAGCACACAGGCGATGCCCTGCGCGATGAAGGTGGCCCATGCCACACCCGCCACGCCCCATGAAAAAACGGCCACAAACACAAAATCCAATACAATATTTCCCAGTGAGGACCCGATCAGAAAATAGAGCGGCGTTGTGGAGTCCCCCAGCGAATTAAACATGCCCGTCGTCACATTGTACAAAAAAAGAAAGACAAAGCCGCCTATGTAAATCTTCAGGTAAAGCGCTCCGTCCCCAAAAATATTTTCGGGCGTCCGTATCATATGCATCATCGCAGGAGTCGTGAGAAACCCCGCCACCGTGAGAACCGCCGAGAGAACCGTTCCCGTAAGCAGAATCGTCGTCACGGCCGTCCGTACCTTATTATATGCCTTCGCCCCAAAAAGCTGGGACAGCACCACCGAACAGCCGATATTGCTCCCCACCGCCACGGCCATAAAGATCATGGTGATCGGATAGGAAGCCCCTACCGCCGCCAGCGCGTCCTCCCCCGCGAACTTTCCTGCAATCATGCTGTCCGCCATATTGTAAAGCTGTTGAAACACCACGCTGATAAACATGGGCAGCGTGTACCTGATCAAAGTCTTTTGCGACTCTCCCTCCGTCAGATCCTGAATCATACCAACCTCCATCTGTCATCTGTATTACAGTGCCATAAGTCTGTCAAGCAGCCTGTCCGCCACTTCCTCTTTGGACAACAGCGGCAGTTCCTCCGCCCCTTCTTTCGTGAGCAGCGTCACCACGTTTGTGTCCGTGCCGAAGCCCGCCCCCTCCTGTCTCAGATTATTGGCCACGATCATATCTATTTTCTTCTTCTCAAGCTTGGCTCTGGAATTTTCCAAAAGATGCTCTGTCTCCATGGAAAACCCGCATAAAATCTGCCCTTCCCGTCGATGGGCCCCAAGCCATGCGAGAATGTCTTCCGTCCGCTCTAAAAGGACTGTCAGCTCCCCGTCCTTTTTCTTGATCTTCTCATCCGCCGTCACAGCCGGACGGTAATCCGCCACAGCCGCCGCCTTGACGATGATATCCTGCGCGGGCGCCGCTTCTTTCACTGCCTGCGCCATATCCGCCGCAGAAATCACCGGCACCACTTTCACGCCCGCAGGCGGCTGTAAAGCCGTTACACCTGACACAAGTGTCACATCTGCACCGCGAAGCATCGCGGCCCTTGCGACGGCATATCCCATTTTTCCTGTGGAATGGTTGCTGATGTAGCGCACGGGATCCATCCGCTCCTGCGTCGGTCCAGCCGTAACCAGCACCTTTTTCCCTGCCAGATCTTTCGGCGTAAGCGCTTTCACAATGGCCTCAAAAAGTGTTTCCGGCTCCGGCATCTTGCCCGCACCCGTGTCGCCGCACGCCAGATACCCGGCCGCCGGAGCGATCACCTCCATGCCGTAATCCCCCAGCTTCTGTATATTATCCTGCACAATGGGATTTTCATACATTCTCGTATTCATGGCCGGCGCAAAAATCCTCGGACACCGGCAGGCCAGAAGCGTGGTGGTCAGCATGTCGTCCGCGATCCCATGAGCCGCTTTCGCGATCACATTGGCGGAAGCGGGCGCCACCAGAAACAGGTCCGCCAGTTTGGCAAGCGCCACATGCTCTACCTGAAACTGGAAATTCCTGTCAAAGGTGTCCACCAGACATTTATTGCCCGTCAGCGACTCGAACGTGATCGGATTGATGAAATTGACCGCGTTTGGCGTCATAATCACCGTCACGTCCGCCTGCCTCTTCACAAGCATACTGGCGAGGGACGCAATTTTATAAGCCGCAATGCTGCCCGTTACCCCCAGGACTATATGTTTTCCTTTTAATAACATCTGTTTTCTCCCGCAATTTTCCTGTCAGTCCCGCTTCTCAAAATGCCTGCGCGCTGACTGCAGTTTCAATCATAACATTCGTTATGTTTCTATATTCCTGCGATAAATCAGCCCCAGCCCTTTCAGGGTAAGCTCATTGTCGCACACTATTTTTCTCTTACAGTGGGGCACGATGCTCCCCGCAAGTCCGCCCGTAGCCACCACCTGCGCTTCGTACCCGAGCTCGTCGTAAATCCGCTCGATCATGCCGTCCAGACAGGCGGCCTGTCCCATCACGATACCGCTCTTCATACAGTCGATGGTGTTTCTGCCGATCACCTTTTTCGGCGGTTCCAGACTGATGCGCGGAAGCTGTGAAGTGCGGTTTACGAGCGAGTCCAGAGAAACCTTCGCCCCCGGCAGAATCATGCCGCCGATATAATTTTTCTTCTCGTCCACCACGCTGATCGTCGTGGCCGTACCCATGTCGATCATAATGATCGGCGCACCGTAGTAGTGCAGTCCCGCCACCGCGTTGACCACCAGATCCGATCCAAGCTGCGCCGGGTTATCCATCAGGATGTTCAAACCGGTCTTAAGCCCCGGCCCCACCACCATGGGCGTCCGGTGGAACAGTTTCTCCAGCGCCGCCTTCACGATGTTGTTGAGGGGAGGCACGACGGAGGAGATAATGCTCCCGGTGATATCCTCCACGCCGATGCGGTACAGATCAAACAACGCCCGAAACTCCACCACATACTCCAACTCCGTGTTCGCCTGATTGGTGGAGACACGCTCCACGAAGCACACCTTCTCTCCGTCCATACAACCGATGACAATGTTTGTATTGCCGATGTCAACTGCTAAAATCATGCCTCTTTCCTGCCTTTTTTGTATTGTACTCGCAAATGCCTGCTTCGCAGTCGCTTGCTTTTCTTGCGCGGCTTCTATATTGTTCCCGCAAACTCGCGCTCCTACGCCTTTCTTGCCGCCAGCAGCGCAGCGTCCTCCGCCTCCCGTCCCTTATTCGCGTACAGGGGCTTTACTCTGCTCAGGGCCAGTCCTACGCCGGTAACGATGATGGCAGCTACCACGGCCTCCACCACGCCGTTGAAAGCCACCACGCCCATGATGACATCCAGAACCGCGTCGCCCGCCACGCCCATAGCCTGCGCATAGGCGTCCTTATATAAAATATATATGCCGCTCATGACAAAGAGCGTATTGGTAAACGCACCTGCAAGTCCCGCGTAGGAGAGCGCGATGTTTGCGGAGGCCTTCTTCATGCCCCCGGCAGTCAGCACTGCCATAAGCGCTGCGCCCGCCACTGCGCCGATCACCGTACAGACAACTGCGCTCAGTGTCTCCGGTAACAGCCGCATCAGAAACGCCCTGACGGAGAAAAATAGTATAACAGATGCTATTAAATCTACTGCAATCTTCCCCGCCTTGTTATCACCCTTCACGATCCTGCGGATCAGAAGCCAGACAAAGTAGGGCGCCACGCCGACCAGAATGCGCGGCACAAAACAGATGTACAGGCTCTTAAAGATACCTGACACCCCTGCAACCTGATAGGCCAGGACCGGCGAAAACACGAACGCCGACGCCGTAGCCGCTTTAAAAGTGTTGTTGATTAAGCTGGTGAGTCCAAATACGAATCCTAAAAATGCACCTTTCTTCGGTCCAAGAAATAGCGCTCCAAGGATCACCGGGATGTGAATAATCGTCGCGTTGATAACTACAAGCGGGATATATCCCAGCGGTGTGAATGCCATAATCACAATTATGGCGGTGAACAGTGCCGTAAGCACAAGTTCGTAGGTCTTTTCATTTTTCATGGTACATTCCTCCTGTTATTATTCTCATACGAGATACAATACGGTGGTATCATACCACAATGCTGTTTTTTTGACAATAAAGTTTGAAAAAACATATGTTATGTATCAAAAAAAAGACAGTATACAGACAGGAGCCGATTTTCTTAAAGCCCCTGTCCGTATCTGCTTCCACTCTTCCCTGGCTGCAAAAAGCGCCGTACTTTCCTATAGAATTAATAATTGTCCGGCTTCACCTGAAAATAGGACTGGGGATGCTTACACACAGGGCAAAGCTCCGGCGCCTTCTTTCCGATCACGACATGGCCGCAGTTTAAGCACTGCCATACGCAGTCTCCATCCCTGGAGAAGACAACGCCGTCCTCGATATTCTGAATCAGCCTGCGGTATCTCTCCTCGTGCTCCTTCTCGATCTTGGCCACGCCCTCAAAGAGCAGGGCTAACTCCTCAAAGCCTTCCTCTCTCGCCTCTTTCGCAAACCCTGCGTACATATCCGTCCACTCAAAGTTCTCGCCCTCAGCGGCATCTCTCAGGTTTTCACGGGTCTCCGGAATCTGGCCGCCGTGCAGATACTTAAACCAGATCTTCGCGTGCTCCTTCTCATTGGCCGCCGTCTCCTCGAAAATATTTGCCATCTGTACATACCCGTCCTTCTTCGCCTTGGACGCGTAGTAAGTATACTTCGTGTATGCCTGTGATTCCCCAGCGAACGCCGCCAACAGGTTTTTTTCCGTCTTTGATCCTTTTAAGTCCATAACAAACCTCCTTTTCGTTAGTGTTTCCATTTTACACCAAATCTTTCCGCATGTCTCTTAAAACTTTTCAAAATAGGCATTGTCAATCCCCCCGCGTTGGTTTAGTATAGTATTCAGACAGGAAAAACTGCGGCGCCATGCTGCGAATCCAAAAAAGAGAGGAACGCCATGAAACCCATCAAAGAAGGAAAAGTACGTGAAATTTATGACAACGGCGACAGTCTGATTATGGTAGCTACCGACCGCATCAGCTGTTTTGACGTGATTTTAAAGAATCAGGTGACCAAAAAGGGCGCGGTTCTGACCCAGATGTCAAAGTTCTGGTTCGACATGACAAGCGATATCCTGCCCAACCACATGATTTCCGTGGACGTGAACGACATGCCCGAATTTTTCAGACAGGAGCAATTCGACGGCAGCAGTATGCTCTGCCGGAAGCTCAACATGCTTCCCATCGAATGCATCGTCCGGGGCTATATCACCGGAAGCGGCTGGGCGAGCTACCAGAAGGACGGCACGGTCTGCGGCATCACGCTCCCGGAAGGACTTCAGGAGTCGGACAAGCTGCCGGAGCCTGTCTACACCCCCTCCACTAAGGCGGAGATCGGTGACCACGACGAAAATATCTCCTACGAACAAAGCGTAGATTATCTGGAGAAGCGTTTCCCCGGCAAGGGGGAAGCATACGCGGCGAAGCTCCGGGATTACACCATCGCCCTCTACAAAAAGTGCGCAGAGTACGCTCTGACCCGCGGCATCATCATCGCGGACACGAAATTCGAGTTTGGTCTGGACGAGGACGGCAACATTGTATTAGGCGATGAGATGCTGACCCCTGACAGCTCCCGCTTCTGGCCGGCCGAAGGGTATGAGCCGGGACACAGCCAGCCCTCCTTCGACAAGCAGTTCGCCAGAGACTGGCTGAAAGCCAACGAAGGGCATGACTGGACGCTTCCCGATGAGATCGTGCAAAAGACGATTGACAAATACCTGCAGGGGTATGAACTCCTGACCGGAAAAAAACTATAACGGCGGGGACAGGACACCACGCCGTTTCCGAAAATGAGTGACAAAGGCAGCCGATTCCAAACGGCTGCCTTTTTTCTCTAACCTCTATTTCTTTTCAGACGCTCTAAAATATAAGCTGCCCTGTACCGGAGGGGCACACGCTCCCTCTCTGCAATCTCCGGATAATACCGCCGCAGCGTATAACTGTTTGGCAGCCAGCGGGAAATCTTCCTTTTGAGTGACAAAACTGCCTTTTCCCATTTCATCTGTATTTTGACCACACTGGTCACTTTTAAATCATCCCCGCAAAAGAGCAGCCGTTCCAACGCATCCGGCAGCTTCTCCTCCTCCGGCGGCAGTATTTCCAGCTCGGTAATGCCCTGGGACGCGCCCTCCCACGCCTCTATGCAAAGCGTGATCTCCCGCACACCTTCCCGCGGCGCAAAAGTACAGGCATTTCTTTTCCCGTCCGCCCTGATCTCCATGCGCACAGGCTCCCTGTCCGCATCGAAGAAAAAAGCGGCTTTCAGGCTGTCCGTCCCGCTGTTTCCACGCGCATACGCGGCGATACGCCCGACGCTCCGAAGCGTCCCGAAACGGATCCGCACCGTTTTCTCCCCGTCTCCTTCTTCCGGCCTCCACCCGCATTCCTTCCCGACCAGCGACTTAGCAGTCACATCGCCGCAGTCAAACAGCTTAAAATCCCGAAGGTACTCCGGATTGCCGGAAGATGCCGAAACTGCCGCGTCATACAGCAGGTTGTCCGTATTTCTCCGGAAGAACGCCTCGTCGATATTGATGATTTCGTCCGCCTTCTGCCACGCCTCCTGCGTCCGGTGGCTCCGTAACGCCCGATAGAAAGGATTCCGCGAAAGACAAGGCGAAACGCAGTCCGGCGGCATGGCAAACCGCAGCGCCTCCTCCGGCCTGTAGGGCGTCAGGGAAAGCCCCGACAGCACCGTCCCCCGCCCCGGCAGCTCAAAAAAGTCCGCCCGGCCCTTCCACACGCCGTCATAGGCGAACCGCTTTAGCACAAGCGGGCGGTAAGAGGCGTCCTCTCTGAAAAGCTCCCCCAGGCATTCCTCCGCAAGCAAAGACGCCGCTCTGTGGTCGGCGTGGGTGTCAAAGTCCACCACAAGCAAAAGCGCTGCACGCACGTCGGCAATCACGTCCTTTAAATCCTGTTTCCATTCCGCCCTCCGGTACGCACTGTGCCTGCCGGATTTTATATAACGGTACTCCCCGCGTCCTGCCGGCACATAAGTTTCCGTTCTCCCCGCCATCGAGACGAGAGCCTCCTCCCCCTCCTGATGGTAAATGTGCCGGCCGTCCTTCCAGCCGTCCCCGTAGCCGAGGAAAAAAACATGGCTCTCATCCACCCCGCAGAATCTGTCCAAAACCTGCAGCGACTCCCGCAGACGGGCCTTCGTCTCATGGGGAAAGAAATCCCCGTTCGTCGTATATACCACATACGCCTCATAGCCGCTCTTCGCAAGCGTCCGAAAAAGCCCGCCGCCCACGAACAGTTCGTCATCCTGATGCGGTACAATCAGCAAAACCTTCTTTCTCAAAACCATCCCCCCTGCCAGAGAAATTTCTCGTTTACCCGTTTAGTATAACATACAATCCGCCTTCCATTACGATAAGTATTTCTTTTCCAAAGAATTTCTGTTGACACGCTGATATCATTATGATATCATTTAAACATCAAAACTACCCATTATCCAAAAAACAAAATAACTGCAAAAGAAAGGGACGAGGAAAAATTATGGAAGAAAAAGTATTACACAAAAGCAAAAACGGCATGGCTATGCTTCTTTTGTCGCTGCTATTGTATGCGGCGGCCATCGCTGCCACCATCACCGGCGCTCTCTGGGGACTGAGTGAAAACGGTCCCCAAAGTCCCACCGGGATCGCGCTCTTTGCCATCGGTCTTATCTGGCTGTTGTTCGGCTGGATTCTGTTTTGCGGCCTTGTGGTTCTCAGCCCCCAGGAAGCGGTGGTGCTGACCTTGTTTGGCAAGTACATCGGCACCTTGAAGGAAGAGGGCTTCTACTGGGTAAATCCTTTTTGCAGCGCGCTGAATCCCGCGGCGGAGACCAAACTGAAACAGAGCGGTGACGTGGACGGCACATCGGGCGGCAGCCGTTTCAACCTGTCTGTAAACACCCAGAACATGCAGCTTTCCGGCAGCCGCGCCAACAGAAAAATATCCTTAAAGATTATGACTCTGAATAACAGCCGTCAGAAGATCAACGACTGCCTTGGCAATCCCATAGAGATCGCCATCGCCGTGATGTGGCAGGTGACGGACACCGCCAAGGCCGTATTCAACGTGGATAACTACAAGGAATATCTGTCCCTCCAGTGCGACAGCGCTCTCAGAAACATCGTGCGCCTCTACCCGTACGATGTGGCGGAAAATGTGGACACCACCGGGGACGGTCTGGCGGATGAGGGATCGCTTCGCGGCTCCAGCGAAGTGGTAGCGAAGAGAATCAGGGAAGAGATTCAGGGCAAGGTGGAACAGGCAGGACTTGAAATCGTGGAAGCCAGAATTACCTATCTGGCCTACGCCCCCGAAATCGCTGCAGCCATGCTCCAGAGACAGCAGGCGTCCGCAGTCATCGACGCCCGCAAGATGATCGTGGACGGTGCAGTCGGCATGGTAGAAATGGCTCTCAGCCGCCTTTCCGAAAAAGAAATCGTTGATTTGGATGAGGAGCGCAAGGCCGCCATGGTATCCAACCTTCTGGTGGTGCTTTGCAGCAACCGGGACGCCCAGCCCGTTGTCAATTCCGGAACACTCTACTAAATGGCCGACAACGGCAAGAAACAGGTGCCGCTTCGTCTGTCCGCCAAACTCTACAACGCCATCGCTGCCTGGGCTGAGGATGACTTTCGATCAGTGAATGGCCAGATAGAGTATCTGCTGACAGAATGCGTGCGGCAAAGAAAGAAAAACGGAACGCCGGTTCCTCATGAACTCGACGTTCCGCCTGAGCTTGATATCTGATCAACCGGATCATGTAAAAGCCAGTGAATCCATTTCGGAAACACTGGCTTTTTCTTCCCGGTAATTAATCCGTGCCACAGAGATGGTAAAAGCCGCCTGCTCCTTCATCCTCTTTACCGTTGTTTCCTGTTTTTATCACCCCATTCACACATTCCGTCTAAAATAGGTATTAAAGATTTTCCGCGCTCTGTTAAACTATACTCTACCTTTGGCGGGATTTGTGGATATTCTTTTCTATGCACTAACTGATCTGCCTCTAATTCTTTTAAAGTGGCACTTAAAGTCTTATACGAAATTTCACTGATATATTTTTTCATTTCGTTAAAACGAACCACACCGAACTCCATTAAAGTATATAAAATAGTCATTTTATATTTGCCATTGATTAATGATAATGTATAGCTGAAACCTGTCGTTTCAAGACATTCATTTGCAATGCAGCGCTCACTCATTTTACGCTCTCCTTTAGGTAAGTATATAACTCAATTGTAAGTATCGCACTTATATGTGCGTACTTGATTTTATTTCAATTCTTGCTAAGATTATAATATCACAAACAGAGAAAGTCAATCACGCAGAATAAGGAGGACATATTTTTATGAGTAAAAAAATTATAATTCTCAATGGAAGTCCAAGAAAAGCCGGAAATACGACGGCATTAACGGCAGAATTTAAGAAAGGCGCAGAAGAAACCGGAAACACTGTGACAGAGTTTTTTCTTGACGATATGAGCATAAACGGCTGTAAAGGCTGTTTTGGGGGCGGTAAAAACCCGGACAGCCCCTGTGTCCAAAAGGACGATATGGATAAGATCTATCCTGTCTACAAGGAAGCAGACGTTGTTGTTCTTGCAGCACCGCTTTACTATTGGACAATCAGCGGCCAGTTAAAAACTGCCTTTGACCGCTTATTTGCTGTTGCGGAATGTAACCCTGATTATCAAAACCCTAAAAAGGAAAGTGTTCTCATTATGGCAGCCGAGGGCTGCGGTTTTGAGGAAACTCTTTATTGGTATGAACATCTTGAAAAGCATTTAGGATGGAAAAGCATTGGAAAAGTGCTTTGTGGCGGCGTAATGGCTATGGGGGATATCGCCGGAAAACCCGAATTACAGGAAGCCTGCAATTTAGGAAAATCAATTCAATAAAAAAGAATTTGCAGCCATGAATAAAAGTTCCCCCAAGCTCCACACGAAAAAAAAGATTTGTAATTAATTAAGAGGCGACAGCCTAAAATGCTGCCGCCTCTATTACAGCGCTTCTACTGTACTACCCCGTCTCCGCCGCGCGTCCAGACGATATTATCCCGGATCATCTGGTCAATGTCCATACCGATAATCTCCGAGGCGCGCGCCTTGGCCGCCCCTTCATTTGCCGTGCCAAGCTGTTTATAAATATCGTAGGCCGGTTTATGACTGCCGTCCAGATTCGTAATGCCCAGATTCAGCTTACTCTCCATCTCGTGCGCGTCGTCCTTAAACCGGAACAGCATAAACGCGTCCACATCCGGCAGGGAAGCCGCCTTCAGATAGCCGTAAGCCACCGACGCCTCCTGATTCTCATTACCGAAATAAGAGGTATAACCGATCTCTGCAAGCGAGATGCTGCGCACCTGGCCCGAAGGGCTTAAGAACTTGGGCTGATGCATATAATCAATCAGTATGTCAATATTCTGCATCGTAATGTAAGGGGTGGAAACACTCTTCTTCACCCACACCGCAGGCCCGTTCCACGCGTAAGGATCATAAAGCGGCGAGTTGTAAGGGTGATAGGAAAGTCCCCAGTCGATATTCCCCTCACGGTTGATATAATAGTTAAACTGGTCAAGATAATCCTTCGCCAGAAAACTGCCGGGATTGGACTTGCGCCCCCACTCCTGGTCGATGGAATTGTATACCCAGACATTCCCGTTCATGGCTTTCAGCTCATTATAAAAAATGCGGAAAGCCTTTACATAGGCGCTCACATTCACGTCGAGATTGGCCGAATCCATGTACCACCAGGAAGTTCTGGCGTTGACCTCATTGCCCAGAATCCAATTGTCAATCTGGCCGTTTCCGGTCCTTCCGGAGTAGCGCTGCCCCAGAAAAGCGCACACCGCTTTCAGATGCTCCACGCCGCCGCTCTCCGCCACATTCAGGGCATAACTCGGACACTCCGCGCCTCTCGCCTGGGGATGTACCAGATCCTCGGATCCCGCCGTGCCGCCTCTGTTCAGAAGCACCATGGTCACCTGCATTCCCTGATTGTTAAAGCCCTTGACCATCTGGTCATAGTGGTCGATCCTGCCATGGCTGAAATAGTAGGTCTGTCCGTTATAAGAAAAAGGAAGCGTCCCCGCGTCTCCGGGTGCAGCGCAGATCTCATCCAGATAGATATTGTACACCACCTGCTGCACGCCGAGATCTTTCAGCTCCCCGGTGGCTATGGCGGAAACCTCCGGCAGAATACCTTTGATTCCCGTGCTCATGCGCCCTGACGTAAAGGCCGCCACAGCCTCCGGGTTCGTGATATAGTGCTCGTCGCTGACCTGAATCATCTGTCCGCCCCGCTTCACCGCCACCAGAAACTTCCGGCTTAAGTTGGAATCCGGCGTATTATAATTTAAGGGGAAGGACACCGCCACGGAGCTTCCCGCCTCAACGGTCGCCACCAGCGTTCCGACCGGACCGTCCTGAAAAACCTCGTCCGCATAGACATAATATTTGCCGTCATCCCCCGAAGGGACGCCTGCCGCTGTCAGCGTGCAGTTCACGTTGCCTCCAGCAATATGGCAGGAAGTGATGGAAACGGGGCGCCCCGCCGCCTGTACCTTTCTCCCGCATGCAATGACCGACACAGTCAACAGCAGAAGAGCCACAAAACCCTTCCATTTCTTTCCGATTTTTCTTTCGCACACTCTCATATGATTCTCCCAACCTGTTTTATGCCGCAGCGCCATCCGAAGCCCCCGTCTGTACACCGCTCATTGTTATCGCGTACATTGTACCACATATTGATCCGTCGCGCAAACCTTACCGCCATATCTGCCACAGAAAAAAGAGAAGACCTGCGCGATCCTCTCTTTCCAATCTTTATATCCTTATCTTTAAAATCATTTTTCCGGAACAGAAGGAAGCCCTGCAAACCCTTTTGCCAGATCCTCTTCCGACGGAATATAATCCGTCATTTGTCCGTCGTGGAACTTGCCGTAAGCCACCATATCGAAATAACCCGTGCCTGTCAGGCCGAAGACAATGGTCTTCTCCTCGCCTGTCTCCTTACACTTCACAGCCTCGTCGATGGCTGCCTTGATCGCGTGTGCGCTCTCCGGCGCGGGCAGAATGCCTTCCACCCTCGCGAACTCCTCCGCTGCCTTAAATACCGCCGTCTGCTCCACACTGACCGCCTCGATCAGGCCGTCGTCATACAACTGTGACACGACGGAACTCATGCCGTGATAGCGCAGGCCGCCCGCATGGTTCGGAGCCGGCATAAAGCCGCTTCCCAGCGTGTACATCTTCGCAAGCGGACACACCTTTCCGGTGTCGCAGAAATCATACACATATTTTCCTCTGGTAAGGCTGGGGCAGGATGCCGGTTCCACCGCCAGAATACGGTAGTCCGCTTCTCCTCTGATCTTCTCTCCCACAAAGGGGGATATCAGGCCGCCCAGATTAGATCCGCCGCCCGCGCAGCCGATGATCATATCCGGTTTAATATCATATTTCCTGAGCGCCGCCTTCGTCTCCTCGCCGATGATGGACTGGTGCAACAGCACCTGTGAAAGAACGCTGCCAAGCACATAACGATAGCCTTCTCTCTCCCCGGCTGCCTCCACCGCCTCGGAAATCGCACAGCCGAGACTGCCGCCCGTTCCCGGGAACTCTTCCAGAATCCTCCGTCCCACATTCGTGGTATCGGAGGGCGACGGCGTTACCTGCGCGCCGTAGGTGCGCATCACCTCGCGGCGGAAAGGCTTCTGCTCATAGGAAACCTTCACCATATAAACATGGCAGTCCAGATCAAAGTAAGAACATGCCATGGACAGCGCCGTACCCCACTGACCTGCACCGGTCTCCGTGGTTACGCCTTTCAGCCCCTGCTGCTTCGCATAATATGCCTGCGCGATCGCGGAGTTTAGCTTATGGCTGCCGCTCGTATTGTTTCCCTCAAATTTATAGTAGATCTTAGCCGGTGTATCCAGCTTCTTTTCCAGACAGTATGCACGCACAAGCGGCGACGGCCGGTACATCTTATAGAAATCCAGAATTTCCTGCGGAATGTCGATATAAGCATCCGTATCGTTCAGTTCCTGTCCCGCCAGTTCGTCACAGAACACTTCCCGCAGCTCCTCGAAGGTAATCGGCTGCAGAGTGCCGGGATGTAACAGCGGTGCAGGCTTATTCTTCATATCCGCCCGGACATTGTACCACTGTTTCGGCATCTCCTCCTCTTCCAGATAAATTTTATACGGTATCGTCTTCTCTGACATGATTTCTCTCCCTGTCCTTTATTAATGTTTGAGCCTGAACCTGCTGGTCTGCTTCTGCATCTGGTTCACCTGCTCAAACAGTTCTGCACTGACAGCCGCAGACTCCTCGCTGTTGGCTGTGTTTGTCTGCACCACGTTGGAGATCTGCCCAAGCGCCTCGGATACCTGCGAAATCGCAGTCGCCTCAATCTGCACCGCATCGGCAAACTCTTCCACGGCATCGTTGGACTTCGTAACCAGGGTGAGCGTCTTCTTCAAGGATGTGGAAACTTCCTCCACAATCCTGCTGCCCCTGCCGGCCGCCTGCACGGAATTTTCAATCAGCTCCTTCGTCGCCTTGGCCGCCTGATCGGATTTCGCCGCCAGATCACGCACTTCCTTCGCTACTACCGCAAAGCCCTTGCCGGCCTCTCCGGCTCTGCTTGCCTCCACGGCTGCGTTCAGAGCAAGAATGTTCGTCTGGAATGCAATATTTTCAATCGTGGAAATAATATTCTCAATCTGCTGTGACGTATCACTGATATCCGTCATGGCGCTGATCAGCTGCTCCATCTGCTGGCTGCTCAGGTTCACCTGCGCACCAGTCATATGTGCGTTATCCCGCATCTCCGTAGCCATCTGGATATTCTTCTCCGCGCTTCTCGCCAGATCCTCGGTCGTAGCGGTAAGCTCTTCCACCGCCGCTGCCTGATCGGTCGCACCCTCAGCCAGCATCTGGGAACTATTAGAAAGACTCTGCGCATGGCCGAACACCTTGTGCTCCACGTCGTTGATATTATTCATCGCCGAGGAGAGGGACGCCGTAAAGCTGTCAACGGACTCCGAGATGGAGCGGAAATCGCCGATAAAGGGTACCGATGCCTCCACATCAAAGTTGCCGCCCGAAAGCTGACTCATCATACGGTTGATATCCTCTATATACTGGTTGATCCGCGCAATCGACTCCTTAAGCGTTCTTGCCAGATCGCCAATCTCATCGTTGGCGTCATAATTCAGCTCAATATTCATGCACCCATCCTGTAACGGCTTCGTCTTTGCCGTGATCAGCAGGATCGGCTTCAGCACACGTCTCATAATATAGATCACCAGACTTAACAGCAGGACTAAAGTCAGAAAAAGTCCGATGCCTGTAACAATATGCATGGTATGCACGGTCTGCTCCATATTGGCCGCGCTGATCTCGTTGAGCTCCACGCCGCGCTCCACAACCTGCTCCAGAAGCCCTACCAGAACGCCCAGATTACTTGATATGGTCTCCTGATAATACGCCTGCGCCTGCGCAGGATCGGTGTTATACAAATCCAGCACGTAGGTGGCTGACTCATGCAGCTCCTTGTGCAGCGGCTCAAGCTGGGTCCGAAGGTCGAGAATGGTCTTGTCTTCCGTTCCCGCCTCCCCGTACAGCCACTGTCCCAGCACGCAGCCGGTGGGATCCGTACTACCGGTAAATTCCATGTTGGCATACAGGGCATTACTTAAGTTGGAAGACCACTTGTAATGGGCCGTCTCCGCTTTCTGGGCTCTCTGCAGCACTTCGTTCACCGCAACATTGGCTGCCGCACTATCCTCCATATTATAAATATTTTTTGTCGTCATAACACTGAATACCATAACTGCCAGCAAGGCAGCCGCCACCCGGACACCGGCCATGATTTTTATACTCTTGCGCATCTCCACTTCTCCTTTAATCATGTAATGTTTATGTACATCGGCTATCTGTAAAATTTACGGATAGCAAAACTCCAGCTTTCTTATGGCAACATAGCTGTGACGGAGTTATCCTCCCATAAATGAACAAAGCCGAAATCATACGAATAAATTGTAGCATAACCGCTATTTTATTTCAATCATTTAAATCAATCCTTATACCACTTTCGGGCAAATCGTTACTTTTCACACCCGCACCATGCACTTGCTGCATGGTGTCGGAGCCAGCGCCAAAATGCCGGTTTTTGGGCATTTTGTGTGCATCATCGTTGCAATTCACACTGAATAATCGTAAATCAGTACGAAATCCGGCGTGGGTGTGAATTGTAACGGCAAATCTTTTCGACCGGCGCACGATCCCCGTCGTTATCCGCAGTCCGGCTCCTGCGCGTCAAACAGTTTCCCCGTGGCAAAAGGGCTGCCCACATCGCAGCGTCCGTGATGATACGCCTTTTTCTGTTCTCCCCCGGAAAGCGCCTCCGAAGTTTCCACCTTAATCCGGCTGACACCGTCCTGCGTCAGATTATCCAGCATCTGAATCACGTCATCAATTTCACCCATTTATTATCCTCCTTATCTACTATATTCCAATCCTGTCTTTCACGCAACCGCATACACAGACTTTCCCCTCCGGCAGTTACCCTCTGCACCCGCACTGTATTTCGTATGCATCGCTGTTTGCACAATCGGGCAGGGAAGCGTCATCTTCCCCTGCCCGCCGCGCGACCCGTGCGCCGCCTTAGCGGCATACTTCCTCTGCACGGGTCTGCGCATAAAAAGCCCGCCTGCCATATATCAGCCGCCCCTGACGCACGCAGCCACGGCTTCGCAGGTCTTTTCGATCAGCCCATCGGAATGGGCGTCCGACACAAACATCGCCTCAAAGGGAGAGGGCGCCACATAAATGCCATGAGCCAGCATACGGTTGAAATAATCCGCAAACGCCTTTCTGTCGCACCGGCAGGCGTCCCCGTAATTTTCCACCTGCCGCGCCTGTTTTCGCCGTTCCTGTTCTTCACCCGCCACGCCGGAAATGGTTTCCCCGCCGCAGACATCCCGGTCGGGCATGAAAAATGCCGACAGCAGCGAGCCTGCCCGGTTCACCACAAGCCCCGCCTTCCGGTAAGCCTCCGAGAGCGTCTGCGCCCGCCTGTCGATCCTCTCATAGATTCCCGTATCATCCATCAGGATTTTCAGCGTAGCAATGCCCGCCGCCACCGCAACCGGATTCCCCGAAAGCGTCCCCGCCTGATAGACCGCGCCCAATGGTGCGACGCAGGACATAATATCCCGCCTGCCGCCGTAGGCCGCCAGCGGCATCCCGCCGCCCACAATCTTTCCGAATGTGTACAAATCGGCGTGAACGCCGGTGTACGCCGACGCGCCTCCAAGCCCCAGCCGGAAGCCCGTGATCACCTCGTCAAAAAGCAGTAGCGCGCCATGTTCTTTTGTCATGCGGCGCAAAGCCTCCAGAAACCCTTTTTCCGGCGGCACCACGCCCATGTTGGCCGCCACCGGCTCCACCACCACCGCCGCCACCTGACCGTAATTTTCCTCCAGCAGCGCACGCACGGATTCCCCGTCATTATAGACCGCCGTCAAAGTGTCCGCCGCGTATCCCGCCGGTACACCCGCGCTGTCCGGCTCCGACCGGGTCATCAGCCCGGAACCGGCTTTCACGAGCAGGCCGTCGGAATGACCGTGGTAATTTCCCGCAAACTTGATGATCTTCTCCCTGCCCGTAAAGCCTCTCGCCACGCGCACGGCGCTCATCACCGCCTCCGTCCCGGAGCTGACCAGCCGCACCATCTCCACATCGGGCACGCAGGCATTTATCAGTTCCGCAAGCTCCACTTCCCCCGCTGTGGGTGCGCCGAAAGTAAGCCCGCCCGCACAGGCTCTCTGCACCGCCTCCACCACCTGCGGGTGCGCATGTCCCAGAATGCCCGGCCCCCAGGAGCAGACATAGTCCAGATACCGGTGTCCGTCCGCGTCAAAAAGCCACGGTCCCTGCGCCCGCTCCACGAAAAAGGGGTGTCCCCCCACCGGACCGAACGCCCGCACCGGAGAATTGACCCCGCCGGGGATTCTCCGTTTCGCCCTGTTAAAAAGCTGTTCTGATTTTACGTTTTCCATCTTATCCTCCAAACGCCTGCGGAGAACGCCCTGTTACCGCTCCTTCTCCCATGCGATGACCTCCAGCGCATGATAGGTAATGATGAGCTTCGCGCCCGCCCGCTTCATAGCCGTGAGATTTTCAGACACGATCCTTCTCTCGTCAATCCATCCGTTGGCGGCAGCCGCCTTCACCATGGCATACTCTCCGCTCACGTTGTACACCGCAAGGGGCATGTCGAACGTTAGCGCCGCCTCCTTAAGGACATCCAGATAGGCAAGGGCCGGTTTCACCATCACAATGTCCGCCCCCTCCTCTATGTCGGCCCGGATTTCCCGCAGCGCCTCCTGCCCGTTCGCGCAGTCCATCTGATAGCTTTTGCGGTCCCCGAATCCCGGCGCAGAGTGGGCCGCATCCCGGAAAGGCCCGTAGTAGGCGGAGGCAAACTTCGCGCTGTACGCCATAACCGGCGTCTGGGTAAAGCCCGCCAGATCCAGCCCTTCCCGTATGGCCCCCACCCGGCCGTCCATCATATCCGAGGGCGCCACCATGTCCGCACCTGCCTCCGCAAGACTCACCGCCATCTTTACCAGATATGGCAGCGTCTCATCGTTAAGAACCTCCTCCCCGCACACCATCCCGCAATGGCCGTGGGAAGTGTATTCACAAAGGCACACATCCACTACAATGTATATTTCCGGGTACTTCTCCCTGATATAGCGGACGGCCCTCTGGGTGACGCCGTCCCGCGCATAGGCCTGACTTCCCTGCGGATCTTTGTGGGCCGGAATCCCGAAAAGCATGACGCCCCCGATATCCGCCTCTTTCACCTGCCCAAGCACCTCGTCCAGCCGGTCAACGGAATACTGAAAGACCCCCGGCATGGAATCCACTGGATTCTTAATCTGCTCCCCTTCTATGACAAATATGGGATAAATCAGATCTTTCGGATGCAGTCTGGTCTCCTGCATCATAGAGCGGATTCTCCCGTCCCTTCTCAATCTTCTGAACCGGTACATGATTTTTCCTTCTTTCCTTTCTCATCGCATGAAATCTCCGCCGCCTGTACATGGACAGGGCATTTCTGCCGATCCCCGTGGCCGTCGCTTCTCTTCGCCCGTAACAACAGACCCGGATCCTCCTTTCATGTCATGCTGCCTCCCTGAAGCGGCTCCCTGCCTGCCCGTCAAAGTTCCTTCCCACGCACTTTCTCCCTGCACAGACACGATACAACCGCGTCCACACAGGCTTCCTCCGCCACCAGCGGCTGCGTATTCACATAGCGCCGCACTTCCTTTGCGCACCATTCTCCGATGCAGACATAGCGGCTCCCTGTATGCCGGATCCCCTTCTTCTCCAGTCCCCGGAAATAAGCTCTTGCCCCCATGGCGGAGCCAAAAACAATATAGTCCGGTTCCTTGCGGATCACGGCGTCCCTCTTGTTCTCCCGCACCCCCAGCTCATAGAGGGCATACTCCGTATAAGGGATGCCGCGCTCGGAAAATATCTGCGGCAGAATACCGCTTCCCTGTTTTGCGCGGAGGAAAACAGCCGGACGGGCTTCCGTGCTTTCCTGACCTGTTTCCTGTGCAATAACATCTGTAAGCCCCTGTGCCAGGTGTTTCGCGTCATAGACCTTTGGCATATAGTCCGGATAAAGCCCTGCTTCCTTAAACGCTTCCGCCGTGCCGGGACCGATCACCGCGATCTTCTGACCGGACAGCTTCCGCAGATCGCGCTCTTCTCTCCTCATTTTATCTAAAAAAACCTTCACCCCGTTGGGACTGGTAAATACAAGCCAGCCGCAGTCCGAAAAGTCCGGCAGCGATTCCTGTGCGGGCCGGATCTCCATAAAACTCATGTCACAGACATCCGCGCCCTTTTCCAGAAGCGCGGCGGACATCCTGTCTGCAAAGCGGGTCGTTCCGGTCACGCCGACGCTGGTTCCTGCAAGCGGCAGCATACACTGCCTTTCTTTCTCTGTCCTGTCAGACGCCGCTGTCCCGTCAAAAGCCTCTGTTTCTCTGTCAGACACCACCGGCTCGTCAGAAGCCTCTGTTTCTCTGCCAGACACCACCGGCCCGTCAGAAGTCTCTGCTTCTTTGTCAGACACCACCGGCCCGTCAGAAGCCTCTGGTTCCCTGTCGCCTCCGCCGGCTCCCGCTTCTGCTGCCGTAAGCGAAAGCGCTGCCACCGCGCCGACTACGATCACTGCCGGAGAGGTAAACGCCTGCTGCACCGCTCTTTCGTAAAGTCCGGAGAGAGGCGCACGCAAAACCCGCTGTCTTGCGGTCGTTCCTTCCATAATAATGGCGCAGGGCGTACCGGGATCCTTTCCGGCTCCAAGCAGTCCCGCCGCGATTTCTGCCAGACGATGCATCCCCATCAGGATCACGAGGGTCCCCTTAAGCCGGGCCAGTGTCTGAAAATCCAGCCTGCACGCTTCCTTTCCTTCTGTCTTTGCCGCCGTTCCCGTCACCACCGTCACGCTGTCCGAAAGCCCTCTGTGGGTAACCGGAATGCCCGCCGCCGCAGGAACCGCAATGGCCGATGTGATGCCGGGAATGATCTCGCAGCAGATGCCTGCATCGAGCAGGGCCATAAACTCCTCCCCGCCTCTGCCAAACACATAGGGATCGCCGCCCTTTAACCGCACCACGGTTTTTCCCTCCCGCGCCATTTTCGCCAGAAGGGCGTTGATTTCATCCTGCTTCCTGCTGTGACGCCGGTACCGCTTTCCCACATAAATTCTCTCGCATTCCGGCCTTGTCCACTGCAACAATTCCCCGGACACCAGGCTGTCATAGACCACCGCATCACAGCTTTGCAGCGCCTTTACCGCCTTTACCGTCACAAGACCGGCATCGCCGCAGCCGCCGCCTGTCAGATATACTTTTCCGTAAGCCAATCCCTGCGTTTCCTCCATCATCCGGGCCACTACAGCCAATCCGTCTGCTTTTTGACCATCTTTGCCGCCCTGCGCGCCATTCTTCCGCCCTCCGCCGCTTCGGCTGCACCGATCAGTCTCACCTTATTTTCCGCATACATAACGTCCAACAGTATACTGTCCTCCGGGTACGCCATTTCCGACCCATACAATGTGGCCGCATAGGCCGCTTCCAGACTCCCCACCGACGATGCCTCCAGTTTCTGCACGGCAGAGGGTTCCATCTGCCGCACCATCGATATCTCCAGTCCCCGCGTCAGCGACCTGTACTCCTCCGGCACCGACGATGTTCGCCTGCACCATGCCGCCGCGGGCTCACTGCAATCCGCCGAAAGCTGCGCCAGCGCTTCCCGCTCGATCAGATAACAGAGCTCCGTCTCCACATCCGAAATCTTTTTACAGAGTCTGGCTGCCACGGAGCCCTGTACGGCCTCCACCGCTATGATGCCCTGACAGGCCGCAGGCGGAAACAGCTCCGGGGACAGGGGATAAAAGTCAAACGCCTCCTCCCGGTCAGAGTCGGTTCCCAGCCGGTCCAGCCCCGCTTTCGCCAGCAGAATACCGTCATAGCGTCCCTCCAGCAGTTTTTTCAGTCTGGTATCCACATTGCCGCGGATCTCCTCACAGACTACATTCTCCCAGACCCTTCCCGCAAGTATCCGCCGCCGTCTGCTTCCGGTTCCGATCCGGAAGACATGCCCGCTGTCCTTTGGCATCTTACGGCTTAACGTCATCCCCTCTTCTATCCGTGCCATCTCATATTTCCCGTAAACACCTACCCCTCCTTCTGCCAAAACAGGAAGCGGTATTCTTCCTCCCCGCGGCACCACGAGCACATCCCGCACATCGGCCCTTGGCAGAACAGCCACGATGGACAGTCCCATGGCAAGACTCATGGGTAAGTCCTTAGCCGAGTGTACCGCAAGATCCACGCGCCCGGAAAGCAGCGCCTGCTCCAGTTCCCGCGAAAAAACACCCTTGTCTCCAATTGCCGGAAGGGGTCTGTCCTGCATCTGATCCCCTTTTGTCTGAAGAATCACAAGCTCCGTCTTCATGCTGCTGTCAATCTCCGCTATCGCTGCCTGCACGAGAGCCGCCTGCCTTAAAGCCAGCCTGCTTCCCCTTGTGCCGATTCTGATTATGTTCATGTTTCCGATAGTCCACCCTTCACTTCCAATGGCATTACCCCCCCCCCATAAAAAATTCTCATTTAAAAACGGATTCCCGATTAACATTACGCTTCCACCTTCCGCATCCGTATCTAAAGCAAATCATGCAATTCCTCTATCGTTACGCTCTCTCCTTTTTTCGTACGATCCAGACAGTAAGAAAACAGCCTTCCAAACAACTCTTTTCTGCTTTTCTCCTCCTTTTCCCGCTCCATGACCGCAGGCCGGATTTGACCCATCAGGTCAATTATATCTCCTATTCCATCGGGCATCCCTTCCGCCAGCACGCTCCTCACCCATGACGCCGCAAACGGGCTTTTCCCGTCCGTGGAAATCCCGACGGTGAGAGGACCGTCCTTAATCAGTGCAGGAAAGAAAAAAGTGCATTTTTCCCTGTCGTCCACCACGTTAACCGGAATCCGCCGCGCTTTGCAGTAATCCGCAATCTCTCCGTTCAGCGCGGTATCGTCCGTGGCCGCAATCACGAAATCCGCACGGTCCAGATCCTCCAGCCCGAATATCCGCTCCTTAAAGCAAAGAGAGGCCGCCGCACCTTCCTGCAACAGCTTCCCCTGTGTCTTCACACACATCTCTATATCCGGCGCGATCACCGTCAGCGCAGGGCCGAAAGCGAGCAGCTTCTCCAATTTTCCGGCCGCCACCTTCCCGCCGCCCACGATCACGCCGTGCTTTCCCTCCAGCTCCATAAAAAAAGGAAAATGTCCCATGAAAACGCTCCCTCTTACATGACCGTATCAGTCAACACCCTCAGAACCGTCTCAAAAGAGCTGCTGTCCAGCCCGTCCCGCAGCAGATACAGCAGCTTTTCCGCCGAACATCCGGCATACCGCTCCTTCCAGTGCGTATCGGCCTCGGTAAACCGGTGAAAAGCCAGCGTCTTACAGAGCTTTTCCAGCTCCTCCTCCAAAATCTCTTCCGCATTCGCAAAGGCCTGCCGCTTGCGCCTGTTATTCTCTCTGGCCAGACTTTTCATATCGTCAAGCGCCACGAGACGGCAATGCGGCAATTCCCCGATTCCGGCATCCAGATCCGGTGGCATGGATAAGTCAAGAAACAGCCGCTCCTTCGGCGAGCGTATGCATGCCCTGACCTCCTCCGCTGTCAACGTGTAATGCGGACTTGCCGTTACCGATATAATGGCATCCGCCTCCTCCAAAACAGCATAGCGCTCCTGATAATCCACATGCTCCACCTGCGGACTGCCGCTCAGGCAGATCCCGTTGTGCGACCGCACGGTGGCAATCACGCGGACATTTTTCTGACTGAGCAGATTCTTAAGGATAATGCCGCCCATTTGTCCGCTGCTGCCCATCAGAAGCACCGTCTTACAAGCCAGCGGAAGATGCGCCACCTCGTTCGCCGCAAGCGTGGCCACGGAGACTGCCGTTTTAGAGATCATTGTCTCCGTCTTCACCCGTTTGGCGCAGGAAAGCGCCGCCTGAAATGCACTGTTCAGCTCATATCCGGTATATCCGGCCTCCTTGGCAGACATGTATGCGTCCCTCGTCTGTCCGAGAATTTCATCCTCTCCCAGCACCATGGACTCCATGCCGCAGACCACACGAAAAAGATGGCGCAGCGCCTTTCTTCCCTGATATCTTCTGGCCAGCTTCCGGATCTGCCCGCTCCCGCTTCCCGAAATCCGGGCGAGCGCCTCCTCCAGACCCCGGAAGCTGTTTTCCTCCCCCTGCACATAAATCTCCGTGCGGTTACAGGTAGAAAGCAGCACACACTGCCCCGCCCCTGTAACCGTCCGGATTTCCCGCAGGAAATCTTGCGCCTTTTCTTTCGGAACATAAAACTTCTGCCGCTTTTCAGACGCAGCCGTTTTATGACTGATACTGATACACTCCATCTTTTTTAGCATGTGGCTCCGCCGTGCAAATGCATCTTCGCCCCGATGATCTCTTCCTTCCTCGCAAGCAGATCATCCGCCATGAGCTGTGCCTGCACGTTCTCAAAACCAATCCTGCTTATGGTATCCGCAAAGCGCTCTCCCGTGTTTCCCTGTTCGCGGAACAGCAGAATGGCCTTTTCCAGTACGGAAAGCACTTCCTCCTCATCTAAGAATATCTTATTAAGTTTTAACCCGTGTGCCACTCTCTTGCCCCAGCGTCCGCCGATATAAACGCGGTAGCCGTACGCGCTCTCCTCCGACGCCTTGAACGGGCATTTGCCCACACACCGCCCGCAGTTATTACACTTGTCGGGATCGATCACCAGCTTGCCGTCCACCACCTGCGACGCCTCCACCGGGCAGGCAAGAGAAACCTGACAGATCCGGCAGCCCCTGCATTTCTCCGGATCAATCACAGGCACTCTCTGTCCCACGATACCGAAATCGTTCAGGTCGGGCTTCACACAGTTATTCGGACAGCCGCCTACTGCGATCTTAAACTTGTGCGGCAGTCTCACGGACGCATAGCCATGGAAGAACCGCTCGTGAATCTTGTCAGACAAGTCATAGGAATCCAACAGCCCATACTGGCAGGTCGTTCCCTTACACGCCACCACCGGACGCACCTTGGAGCCGGTTCCGCCGGTCTCCAGGCCTTCCTCCGCCAGAAAAGCACGCACATTTTCAATCTGGTCAAAAGGCACGCCCACAATTTCCATAGTCAGGCGGGTCGTCATGACCACATCGCCGTTTCCGAACCGCTCCGCCGCCTCCGCGATCTTTTTATGCTCCGCCGTACTGATTTTGCCGTTTCTCGTAATCACGCGGACGTTAAAATTGTCCGTCCCTTTATTGTGCAGACAGCCAAGCGCCTTCACCCGTGTGATCTCCTCCGCCGGAACCGTCACCACACCGGGTTTCTTCTCCACCTTCACCACGTTGAAGAAGGAAGCGCCCTCCAGTACCTTTGTGTTCGTGTAGCCGTATCGTTTCAGCCTGTTCTGCAAAAGATAGGCTCTCTTGCCCTTCGCGCAGACAAGCAGTAGTTTCTCGTCCTTTGCAAGGCCCGGCACCTCGCCCTTAACCTTGAGCAGATCCACGTAAGCAGCCCCCGCGATCACAGGCCCCATCGGATTCACGTCGATGACGCGGTAGCCTTCGGCAGCCCCCGCCATATATTCCGCAGGCGTAAAACTGTCCATATCGCCCGTTATTTTATTTAACAGCATATGCACCGCCTGCACAAACGGGTGAATCGCCGTGGAGAATGGCGGCGCATAGGCCAGATCCAGACAGGTCATCTGCTCTAACGTGGCTCCAAAGGTCACCGCCATCACTCCGATGTCCGTCACCTTATCCACCGCGCCCGGCCCCAATACCTGAACGCCCAGCAGCTTGTGGGTAGACGCGTCCGCCACCAGCTTGATCGCAAACCATGCGCTGTCGGGATAATAGTGCGCCTTGTCGTCCGTCACCGCAAGCACACAGACCGGATCATACCCTGCCGCCTTCGCCTGCTCTTCGGAAAGTCCGGTTCTGCCGCCCGAAAGTCCCGGCAGCTTCACCACGCCGGTTCCCAGAACGCCCGGATAAGCCACATCCCTTCCGCCAAGGGCCAGCGCAAGCGTCCGTCCTTCCATGTTTGCGGAGGAACCCATGGGCGACCACTGTCTTTCCCCCGTGAGACGGTTCTTCACCATGGCGCAGTCGCCCGCCGCGTAAATGTCAGCCACGTTGGTCGCCATCCTGTCATCCACCAGAATGGTGCCCTTAAACATCCCGATTCCCGTATCCTGTAAAAAGCCTGTGTTCGGCCGGATGCCGATGGAGAGGATCACCACGTCCGCAGGAAGCAGCCCCTTGTCCGTCTGCACGCCTTCCGCTCTCACATCCCCTGTCACGCCCTCCAGCTTCGTGGCCGTCATCACCCTTATGCCCTTCTTTTCCAGATGGCGCACCGCGTAATCCGCCATCTCCATGTCAAAGCCCGGCATAATCCGGGGCGCCATATCAATTAAAGTCACCGAAAGCCCCTTTTCCAAAAGGTTCTCCGCCACTTCCAGACCGATAAAACCGCCGCCCACCACCACGGCGCGCTTCACATCGTCACCCGCTATGTAATCCCTCGTCTCAATGGCGTCGTCCGGCGTGCGCATCACGAACACACCCGGCAGATTTACCCCCGGCAGGGGCGGAACCACCGGAGAAGCTCCCACCGCCACGATACAGGCGTCATATGTATAAGTCTCCTCCGCGCCGGTGCGCAGATTCTTCGCCGTCGCCCTCTTTCCGGCGGTGTCAAGCGCCACCACCTCCCGCTGCGGATAAACCATGGCGCCGGTAAGCGAACTGTATTTCTCAGGCGTATTGACAATCAGCTGCTCCTTCTCTCCGATTACCCCGCCTACATAGTAGGGAAGCCCGCATCCTGCGTAAGAAATGTCCTTACCCCTGGTGACAATGGTCACCTCCGCTTCCGGATTTACTCTCTTAAACTTCGCAGCGGCCTTCGTCCCTGCCGCCACACCACCGATTACAAGCAGTCTCATCGTATACCTCCTTCGTGACGCCGTTTGTCTCTTCCTTTTATGCAAACCTGTATACAAACTCCATATTAATGATATGCCAGACTCTTGTTGCTATTATACCTCAGCGGGATTTTCATAGCAAACAAAACTTCACATCCGGCAAAACAAATTCTTCGGCAATCTGCACAAATGTCTGTAAAAACAAATTGAGATATGCCTGCATATTGTTTATAATATAAACAGGTAAAAAAACACGGACAGAAGCAGAAAGGGGGACGCATCTATGTATCATATCATTACAATCGAACGGCGTTATGCCAGCGGGGGACATGAGATCGGGAAAAAACTGGCGGAGGCGCTGGGCTATAAACTGTATGACCGCAATATCCTGTTGGAAGCAGCGCAGAAACTCGACATACCTTTTTACAAAATAGAAGCGCTTGAGGAGAGCAGTTCCGGCAATGTCCTTTTAAACCTTTCCAAGACCCCTCTGGGCGGAACTTCCGGAAACAGGAATCTGCCCCTTGCGGACCAGCTTTTTCTGGAGGAAAAGCGCATCATCGAAAAAGCCGCCGGGGAGGGAAACTGTGTGATTGTGGGGAGAGCCTCCGGCTATATCTTAAGGGAGCGGGAAGACTGCCTGAAAGTATTTGTCTATGCAGACCACGAGAAGCGAATCCAGCGGGCAATCGAGCGGGAAGGCATCAAAAAAGAGGAGGCCGAAGCCGCCCTGAAAAAGAATGACAAGAGAAGAAAGAACTTTTACAATGCGCTCACCACGCACGAGTGGGGCGATCCGAAATGCCACGATCTTTACATAAACGCCGGAACGCTTGGAATCGACCGGTGCGTCAGGCTTTTGATGGAGACTGTGAAGGACTGAACCGGAAGGATATGCAGGAAACGCAGATTGACCGTATGGCGCGTCAATCTGCGTCTTTCTTCAAAGCGCTGCTTTTGATTTCCTGTCCGCTCTGCATTCCTGCATGGAGATTTCAAAATCATCCATATTGGGGAAGTGTATATAACGGTATCTGCAGGTTGAGCATTCATAACAGTTTTCGCCCATGATCTAATCCTCCATCTTGCTTACCTTTCCCTACTGGCAGACATGTCTTACATACTCCTCCGACACCATAAACGGCGTCTCCCCATCTTCGCAGTCAGGATCGTAAACCGCATCAATCCCGATAGTTACATTGTCAATCTGCCGTTCCAGCTCCAGCATCATGCCGCTACCCTCCGCATTTATTCCAGTAGATACCTTTGCTATTGTGAAGCCCTCCATCATACTCTCTCTCTGATTTCTGCATAATCTCTAAATACTTTTGCCATTGTTTGTTTTCTCCTTTCTTAATCCTCAATAATTACAATATCTTTGGCTGAAAAATTTAACGCCTTACAGATTGTCGGAACGACTTTCGTTTTTCCCACTCTGTTTCCATTTAAGGCATTAGATACAGCCTGTTGGCTTACGCCGCCTTGTTTGGCTATCTCCGTAGCAGTAATGCCACGCTCTGCCATTGCAAGGTAAATTTTCTTTGTGTCGAGTTTAAGCTTCATTTTTTCCTCCTTCTTGAAATTCATTATTGACAATCATGTAATTGTGATTTATATCATATTTAACAATCACAAGATTGTTAAATAGGGTTTTTACTATCTTTTGCTTTTGTTTAGAGAAGTTATATGTTATCATTACTTTTGAGGTGATAACATGGACATAGGCGAACAGATACGCAATCACAGAAAAAAAATCGGATTGTCACAAAAAGAACTGGGAAAAAAACTTGGAGTATCTCAGCAACACATAGCTCAATACGAAAACGGTAAGCGAATACCAAAATTAGAAACTTTGATAAAAATATCAGAAGCATTAGATTGTGAAGTTTCAGATATTGATGAGAGTATTATCGTTCATTACCAAACTTTTAGATTGGAACCCACTCCAGAAAATATCGAACGATACAAAACAAATGCAGAAGCAGAGAAACTAATTCAAAAAAAAGCTTCGGGTGAAGTTATTTCAGAGGATGAGAAAGAAAAAATTGATGATTATATCGAACATAAAAGAGAGGTTCTTCCTCGTTTTCACGAAAGTATTAAAAATTTTTCAACTGCAGTTGATGCGTGGGGCGAAAACATTTTAATTGATAGATATAGAAGGTTGAATAGTGATGGTAAAAATGAAGCAATAAAACGTATAGATGAACTAACCGAAATCCCCCGATACACCAAGCCGGACACCCCACCCCAAGAATAACCGCCGACACAATAAATCATTTACAAGAAAGGCCGCAAAATGGCAAATATACTTGATATTTCTGATTTTGACAAAGGGAAAAATTGTATAGCCCTTGGAAAGCTAAGTCAAGACAAGGTTGCCTTTTTAATCGAAAAAGTCCCTCACTTGTCAGGAACGCTTAATTCCGATACAGATATTCTTTTTTGGAAAGACAGGATCAAACACACCGAGTTGCATAAGGATGATTTTATTTCAGATAATGAATTTTATCACTGTTTGGAACAAATACCCTTTATCATTGAAAAACCAGATTACCTCAGTATTCATCCTAAAGATAATAGTATCTCATTTATAAAGAATTTTTCTGGGCATGTTTCAGTAGCCATAAGAATTTCTGCGTCTGGAGCATTATCTTACCGGACTATGTATCCAATAACAGACGCGCAGCTGACTAATTATATTGATAAAGGCCGGGCATGGGAATGGAATGAAAAAAGCCTTGACTTGGCTAAAGAATATTGTATAATTAAGTTACCAAATGGGTAAGCTATATTGAATGAAATCTGAGGACGGAACAGGCGGCCGTCACGCCCTACGGGTCTTAAAAGAGATGTGGGATTGCCACCCCACCTATTTCATTCAGCTTTATGGGCAGGTAACTTCGGTTATCTGCCTTTTTCATTATTTATACAAACTCATCCATATATTATACAAAACAAAACCGCCCCTGCGCCAACAGGAACGGCTTCCAAATATATCCCGAAGGATACTCTCTTACAGTCAAATTGTATCATCTTCGGGAGCAGCCCGCAAGCGCGAACATGCGCTGGCTGTTATTCGAAAATTGAAATTTTAAATTCCACCCTTAGACAATTCAGTGGAATTTACCTCTGCATAAGTGGAGTTTACTCTTTC